>Ga0209123_1000215_pt1 | contig 88442 bp, 72 predicted proteins | sample BarGraIncu00431A_FD_184500 | JGI IMG/M metagenome (GOLD analysis project Ga0209123, IMG submission 184500) | Arctic peat soil microbial communities from Barrow, Alaska, USA - Barrow Graham LP Incubations 004-31A (SPAdes) (version 2) | ecosystem: Environmental > Terrestrial > Soil > Wetlands >... | reverse complement strand
TTCATTCCATGATAGGAATACGTCGTAAAGTTACCCATCGATTTACGCATGGGTCCCAACAGGGGGTTTTGTGATAAGCTCATAGTAGTAAAGTTTTAAATGAATGAATAAATATTGGTTATTATAAATTCTAAATGGTTCATCCTTAGATGCTGCGCTGTAAAGATAACTTATATTTAATTTATTTTTGTCCGGTTGTATTTCTGTTAAACGGGGTTTTTATCACTTTTGTATCTCCTTGCATCTCCTTGCACTCTATTGCATAATCAATGACTGAATATTTATAAATTATTAACGTAATAGTTAAGTGAAATTAACTATTTTTCTTTTATTCAACAGCCTGAAGGTCTTCTGTTTTCTGGTTTTTCAGTCCTTAAAATGTGCATTAAAAATTCCAAACCGGTATGGTACATAAACCCTTTTCTTTTAAATCGGCGAAAGTCCGGAAAAAAGATATCATTCGTTCTATGTATAAAAAGCATTTGTCGGGTCTTTCGTGGGCCATTTCTGGGGGATAGGAGGGCTCTACCCCAGGAAACCCCCAGGAAAGCCCCAGGTAACCCCCAGGAAAGCCCCTCTATAGATAAAGCAAATTCCAAGTGGGTTTGGGAGGGGAAAAAGGAATGGATTTAGGTGTATTTGCCTGAAGCTCACAGTTGCGCTCCGTTTTACCTGTCGCCCTCCCACTTATTGAGCTGGCAAAAAGTCAATTAACAGAGCAGTGGGAGTGCGACTAAAAGGTGAATGACACTTAGCACAAAGTCGCACTCCCACTGCTCAAGCCAAAAGTTAGTCAGTTGAAGAGGCAGTGGGAGGGCGACTATGCCCGGGGTTTGCGACTATGCCAGGTACTTAACAGCTTTAAATTTCATATTTAAATCCCCGTATAAATTCTTTTTTACATAAACAGAAGTCATTAATTTTGTTTTTACCTGTGAAAAATAACTCAAAAAACTCCAACGCCATTGAATATTTTCGTACTTTTGTGCTAAAATAGACAAAAGTCAATTCTCCGGTTTTCATTCCTGTAGTGGAAGAACGACCGGTTGTAATAGCAACCAAATATTGCTGTTAAATTTTTGTTTATCAATCTAATATTAACCGTTAGTGTATGAAAATAATCATAGTTGGTACAGCATTTCCTTATCGTGGTGGATTGGCAGCCTACAATGAAAGGCTGGCTCGTGAGTATGTGAAACAAGGAAATGATGTGGAGATTATCACCTTCTCACTTCAATATCCGGCATTCCTATTCCCGGGGAAATCACAATTTTCTACTGAGTTTGCGCCGGATGATCTGAAGATCACGCGTATGATTGATTCCGTTAATCCTCTTAACTGGCTGAAGGTAGGGCGTGTTATCAAAGAAAAATCACCTGACAGGGTTATTTTCTGCTACTGGATGGCATTTATGGCTCCCTGCTTTGGAACTATTGCACGCGTGGCACGTTCACCAAAGACGAAAATGGTGGCACTGATCCACAACATGATCCCACACGAACCTACCATACTCGATAAACTTTTTCCGAAATACTTTGTAAAAGCCATGGATGGTTTTGTAGCCATGGCCGAATCGGTTATTGCTGACATCAACCATTTTGATAAGGATAATAAACCGAAAGTTGTTTCTCCACACCCGATATACGACCATTATGGCGACCCGTTATCCAAACTGGAAGCCACCATTAAACTGGGTCTTCATGAACAGAAAGATTACGTGCTGTTCTTTGGATTTATACGTCATTACAAAGGACTCGACTTGCTCCTGCAGGCATTTGCTGATGAAAGGCTGCGGAAGTTCCCTGTACGACTTATTGTTGCCGGGGAGTTTTATGAAAACCCCCAACCATACCTGGAATTGATTATCAAGTTGAAACTGGATGGACTGGTTGAACTGCGTACCGGATTTATTCCCGATAACGAAGTGCGTAACTATTTCAGCGTTGCCGATTTAGTTGCACAGCCTTACCGAACGGCCACACAGAGTGGTGTAAGCCAGATAGCCTATCATTTCGAAAAACCCATGCTGGTAACCAATGTCGGCGGACTGTCGGAGATTGTTCCGGATGGCAAAGTGGGATACGTGGTAGGCGTGGAACCCATACAGATTGCCGACGCCATGGTCGATTTCTTCACCAATCAACGTGCCGCGAAAATGATTGAGAACATCAAGGTTGAAAAAAATAAATTTTTGTGGTCGAGAATGACAACGGCGATTGACGGACTTTTTACCCCTAACAAATAAAGAACCCCTAGCCCCTAAAGGGGGATAAGAAAAGGGAAAAGAAGAACCCCTAACCCCTAAAGGGGAATAGGAAAAGAAAGGACACCTTTAGGGGTTAAGGGCCTTTAAGGGATAAAATATAAACAACAAAACGATTCTTATTCCCCTTTAGGGGTTAGGGGTTATTTCCTTATCCCCCTTTAGGGGTTAGGGGTGAATTTCATTATTATGGCAAACGACATTGTAGAAACACCGATGATGAAGCAATTCAACGATATCAAGGCAAAGCATCCTGATGCTATATTGCTGTTTCGTTGTGGTGATTTCTATGAGACCTTTTCAACGGATGCCATCAAGGCTGCCGGTATATTGGGAATAACACTTACCCGACGTGCCAACGGTGCAGGGAAAAGTATTGAACTGGCAGGATTTCCGCATCATGCACTGGATACCTATCTGCCTAAACTGGTGAGAGCCGGTATGCGGGTAGCTATCTGCGACCAGCTGGAAGATCCCAAACTGACAAAGAAAATCGTAAAACGCGGGGTTACCGAACTGGTAACACCCGGAGTATCCTATAGTGACACGACACTCAATCATCGTGAAAACACCTTTCTGGCCAGTGTGTATATGAACAAAAACCAGGTGGGCGTATCGTTTCTGGATATATCGACCGGTGAATTCCTGGTGGCGGAAGGCTCAGCCGAATATGTGGATAAGCTGCTCAACAGCTTCGGACCAAAAGAAGTCCTGTTCGACCGTTCCAAACGCAAGGACTTTGAAAACCTGTTTGGCACCAAGTTCTTTACCTATGCCCTGGAAGACTGGGTTTTTACTCCGGATACAGCTCAGGAAAGACTGCTGAAACACTTTGAAACAAAGAACCTGAAAGGGTTTGGCGTGGATAACCTGCCTAACGGGGTTGTGGCTGCCGGGGCTATCCTGCATTACCTGGATCTGACGCACCACCAACAGACGGGACACATTACCCAGCTGTCGCGCATTGAAGAAGAACGGTATGTATGGCTCGACCGCTTTACAGTACGTAACCTGGAGTTGTACGGAACCATTAACGAAGGCGGACGAACCTTGCTGGATGTGATCGATAAAACGATCAGCCCAATGGGAGCAAGGCTTCTTAAACGCTGGGTGGCATTCCCGTTGAAGAATGTAAAGCCGATCAATGAACGGTTGAGCGTAGTTGAATTCTTCTTTAAGAATCCGGATTTAAAGCTCCTGCTGGAACAAAATATCGCACTGATAGGCGACCTGGAACGTATCATCTCCAAGGTGGCGGTAGGTCGTATTAACCCGAGGGAAGTAGTGCAACTCAAGGTGGCATTGAAAGCCATTGAACCGATAAAACAAACCTGTGCGGCAACCGATAACGTCACTCTGCGCAAAATAGCCGACCAACTGAATACCTGCGCGGTTATTTCAGAGAAAATAGAAGCTGAGATAACGAATGATCCTCCTAACCTGATTAATCGTGGGGGAATTATCAAGGCGGGAATAGATGCCGACCTGGACGAACTGCGTCAACTGGCTTATTCGGGGAAAGATTTTCTGCAAAAGATACAGGAACGTGAAAGCGCCGAAACAAATATACCCAGCCTGAAAATAAGCTTCAACAACGTCTTCGGATATTATATCGAAGTGCGGAACATGCACAAGGACAAAGTCCCTGAGACATGGATACGCAAGCAAACGCTGGTGAATGCGGAACGTTATATCACGCAGGAACTGAAAGTGTATGAAGAGAAAATACTGGGTGCCGAAGAAAAAATACTGGCCATAGAGACACGCCTGTTTGGTGAACTGGTACTTAGCCTGATTGATTATATCACAGCCATACAACTGGATTCATCCCTGATAGCCCAGCTCGATTGCCTGTTGTCATTCACCAAAGTGTCTGCCGAGAACAAGTACGTATGTCCTGAGATTACCGATACCGATGTGCTGGATATCAGGCAAGGGCGTCATCCGGTTATTGAAAAACAATTGCCCATTGGCGAAACCTATATTGCAAACGACGTATACCTGGACAGTACCACGCAGCAGATCATTATCATTACCGGACCGAATATGTCGGGTAAGTCAGCCCTGTTGCGTCAGACTGCATTGATTACCCTGATGGCTCAGATTGGATGCTTCGTGCCGGTGGAAAGTGCCCGGATAGGTGTGGTGGATAAGATCTTTACACGGGTAGGGGCAAGCGATAATATCTCACAGGGAGAATCTACCTTTATGGTGGAAATGAATGAAGCTGCCAGCATCATGAATAATCTATCGAACAGGAGCCTGATCCTGTTTGATGAACTGGGACGTGGAACGAGCACCTATGATGGAATATCCATTGCCTGGGCCATTGTGGAATACATTCATGAACATCCTGCATGCAAGGCTAAAACACTTTTTGCAACGCATTACCATGAGCTGAATGAAATGGAGAAATCGTTCTCACGCATCAAGAACTACAACGTGTCGGTAAAGGAAGTGGAGAAGAAAGTGATTTTCCTGCGTAAACTGGTACTTGGCGGTAGTGAACACAGCTTCGGGATACACGTGGCTAAAATGGCAGGTATGCCTCAGAGCATCGTAAAAAGGGCAGAAAAGATTTTGCAGCAACTGGAAACGGATAACCGCCAGTCGGGAATAGCCAAGCCGGTTGGAGAGATTGCACAAAACAGGGAAGGCTACCAGCTTAGCTTCTTCAAACTGGATGATCCGATACTGGAACAGATACGCGACGAGATAAAAAACCTGGATGTAAACAACCTGACTCCGATTGATGCGCTGAATAAACTGAATGAAGTGAAACGAATAATTACAGGGAAATAGTTCCCTGTTTTTTTTTGCACAGTAGATTTACGTTTGTGCATAAATATGTATTTTTGTGAGCCACTGATGTATGGATATGAATTATGATACCCAAAAGAAGATAAAAACACATTTTTTAAGACGTCAAAAGTAAAAATTTTTGTACTTTTGTGCTTTATTTTTTTGAATATAAAACTATCAAACAAATATATAATTTACAGTATGAAGAAACATAATTTTAGTGCGGGTCCATCTATATTACCCCGTGAAGTCATTGAAAAAACTGCACAAGCTGTATTGGAATTGAATGGTTCAGGATTATCGATACTTGAAATCAGTCACCGTTCAAAAGACTTTCAGGCAGTAATTGACGAAGCTGTTGCACTATTCAAAGAACTGTTGAATATCCCTGAAGGATATTCCGTCCTTTTTCTTGGAAGTGGAGCAAGCATGCAATTTTGTATGATTCCGTTTAATTTACTGGAAAAGAAAGCTGCATTCTTAAATACAGGTGTTTGGGCAAACAAAGCAATGAAAGAAGCCAAAGGCTTTGGAGAAGTTGTTGAAGTGGCTTCATCAAAAGATGCCAACTATACGTTTGTTCCTAAAAATTATGTTATCCCGACTGATGCGGATTATTTTCATATTACAACCAACAATACCATTTACGGAACTGAAATACTGAAAGACCTGGATTCTCCGGTTCCTTTGATTGCGGATATGTCTTCCGATATATTCTCACGTCCTATGGATGTATCAAAATACGGACTTATTTACGGTGGTGCACAAAAGAACCTGGCACCAGCCGGATTGGCATTTGTGATTATCAAAGATGAATTGCTTGGAAAAGTATCAAGGTATATCCCCAGCATGCTGAATTATAAAATTCATATTGCAGAAGGATCTATGTTTAATACTCCTCCTGTATTGCCTATTTACAGTGCTATGGAAACATTGCGTTGGTTGAAGGCTAACGGTGGATTGGTGGAAATGGAAAAGAAAAACATTGCAAAAGCCAACTTGCTTTACAATGCCATTGACAACAGCAAAATATTTGTTGGAACAGCAGTCAAAGAAGACCGTTCACGTATGAACATCTGTTTTGTCATGAAACCTGAATACCAGGACCTGGAAGCTGACTTCCAGAAACTGGCTAACGAACGTGGAATGGTTGGCATCAAAGGACACCGTTCGGTAGGTGGATTCCGTGCTTCAATCTATAATGCTATGCCAATTGAAAGCGTACAGGCATTGGTGGATTGCATGCAGGAATTTGAGAAGACGGTAGGTAGTAGGTAGTAGGTAGTGGGGAGTAGGTAGTAGGTAGTAGGTAGTGGGGAGTAGGTAGTAGGTAGTGGGTAGTGGGTAGTGGGTAGTGGGTAGTGGGTAGTAGGTAGTGGGTAGAGACTATTCAAACTATTCAAACTCTCAAACCCTTCAAACCACAAACCCTTCAAACCACAAACCCTTCAAACATTCAAACTTTTCAAACATTTCAAACCAAGAACATTTCAAACCAAGAACATATGAAAGTACTTATTGCAACTGACAAACCATTTGCTAAAATAGCAGTGGAAGGCATACGTCAGGAAATTGAAGCTGCAGGCTTCGAACTGGCATTGCTGGAAAAATATACGGAGAAACAACAGCTGTTGGATGCCGTTGCAGATGCTGACGCTATTATTGTACGCAGCGACCTGATTGATGCAGAGGTTTTATCGGCTGCCAAACAATTGAAGATTGTAGTCCGTGCAGGTGCAGGGTACGACAATGTTGATCTGGAAGCAGCAACCAAAGCCGGAGTATGTGTTATGAATACGCCCGGACAGAATTCAAATGCTGTAGCAGAGCTTGTCTTCGGACTACTGGTATATGCCGTTCGTAACTTCTACAATGGTACTTCAGGAACTGAGCTATTGGGCAAAAAACTGGGTATTCATGCCTATGGAAATGTAGGACGCAATGTAGCCCGTATCGCAAAAGGATTTGGCATGGAGATTTATGCTTATGATGCTTTTTGTCCTGATTCGGTTATGATACAGGATGCTGTAAAGCCTGTTAAATCGGCTGAAGAGTTGTATACTGTCTGTGATATCGTTTCATTGCATATCCCTGCAACAACAGAAACAAAGAAGTCAATCAATGCTGCCTTGCTTGGACGTTTGCCTAAAGGAGCTATCCTGGTGAACACTGCCCGCAAGGAAGTGATCGACGAGGTTCAGATACTTGAATTCATGGTATCACGTCCGGACTTCAAATACGTTACTGATATTGCTCCGGGAAATGATGCTGAAATGAGTGCAAAACTTGCAGGCCGTTATTTCACTACACCTAAAAAAATGGGTGCACAAACCTCTGAAGCAAATATCAACGCAGGAATAGCTGCTGCTAAACAAATTGTTGGTTTTATCAAAGACGGCAACGCGAAGTTCAAGGTAAATTAATAATTAATAATTAATAATTCATAATTGCCGGAATACTGAAACGTATGCTTATGTAGATGAACAAATAGTTCATTTAATATCTACGATTACATATATAAAAAGTCGCCTTAAAAACACATGGTTTTTAAGGCGACTTTTTATATTGTATTGGCAGAATCATTAATTCCCAATTCTACTCAACCACTGGTAAATTTGTTCGGACTCAGGGGCACTGTTTGTTGTTGATATGTCCCCATCTGTTTTTAGCAATACCTGTTTATACCGGTTGGTTTTTTCATCAAAGATAAAGGCTGAATAGGTCGTGGTACCCGCATCAGCCATCACAAGCTTTGGTTCGGAGATTGTGCCTTTTGAAGCCTGATAGATTTTGTCAATAAATACCTTCAATGTGTCAGGATTGATATGAGTACTGATAGTCTGGCAATAGGAGATGTCCTTATCCATATTTGCATTGCTGATAGTACCGGTTGAATCGGGATCGTACCATACATGTGAAACTTCTATCCATTTGAATCCCCTTACATTACCCGTGGAATCTATTAAGAAGCCGGAACTTTGAGGTATCCACGCCATATTGACATAATGTTTCTCAAAGTAAATCTTTTGTTTTAAGACCGGGATTTCTTCTTTGCAGGATATCAGTCCTATCAGGAATAAAATAAGTATATAGTTTGTTTTCATTTAAAGTGGATTCTGTTTTAGGAAATATCTTACTACAAATATTATTCCATAAATTACTATTCATCAGTTAAATAAGGGAAAATATATGCAGGTGTTAAATCAAACATTTTTATTAATTGCACATTTTGAGTATCTTTGTGCTGAAAATTCGGTCTTTTGATGTAAACAATTCTAAATCTGAGATGTTTTATTCACTGGATCTAAAAAATAAAAAAGAAATGGGTAACGATTTATTAAAAGGAAAAAGAGGTATCGTGTTTGGTGCATTGAACGAAATGTCCATCGCATGGAAAGTAGCTGAACGTGCTGTAGAGGAAGGTGCAATTATCACCTTGTCGAATACGCCATTGGCCGTTCGTATGGGAACAACAAATGAACTTGCTGAGAAATTGAATGCGAAATTGATTCCTGCAGATGCAACCAGTGTAGAGGACCTGGAACAGGTTTTTGCACAATCCATGGAAGCATTGGGTGGTAAGATTGATTTTGTACTGCATTCAATCGGCATGTCTCCAAATGTTCGCAAGAAAAGAACGTATGACGACCTGGATTACGATATGCTGAATTCAACACTTGATATCTCTGCCATCTCTTTTCACAAGATGCTGCAGGTAGCCAAGAAGATGAACGCTATCAATGATTATGGATCTGTTGTGGCTTTGTCGTATATGGCTGCACAACGTACCATATTTGGGTACAACGATATGGCTGATGCTAAATCAATGCTTGAATCCATTGCACGCAGTTTTGGATATATTTATGGACGTGAACACAGTGTTCGTGTGAATACCATTTCACAGTCACCTACTGTTACTACTGCCGGTAGTGGAGTAAAGGGCATGGATGGTCTGCTTGATTTCTCTGAACGCATGTCACCACTTGGTAACGCAACTGCATTGGATTGTGCCAATTATTGCGTTGTTATGTTCAGTGACCTGACCCGTAAAGTTACCATGCAAAACCTGTATCATGATGGTGGTTTCTCGAGCATGGCTATGAGCTATCGTGCTATGGAACAATATAACAAGAGCTTCGAAGATTTTAGAGATGAAAATGGGAAAATTATCTACGGATAATCGTTCTTAATTCACCATAAAAAAGCAGGAAAGCAATCTAAATTGCTTTCCTGCTTTTTTAATATCGGGTAATGTTTAAATAAGTTGTATGTTTTCGTATACACCGTGTGCAAGATTATGTACGCTATATAAGATCTAAAGAAAAATAATTCTCCCTCCCCTGTTAGGATATGACAGTAGGATACCCATCTACTATTTCTCCGGTCATTACATCCATGTAAATAACATAAAATACTTCCGGAATATTCACGACCCATACAATTCGTAATTCAATTTTATCTGTAGTTTTAAGAGGATATATCAGTTTGGAGAACTCTGCAGTTTCCAGGCTTTTTGCAGTAATGGTCATAGAAATTGGTTTCCCTGAAAAGTCCGATAAATAAACCACTTTGTTTAACAGGATAGATCTGGCCTTTACTTCATTTATATTTATTCTGGCTGGGATATAAATATACGGATACCAGTTTCCATCACTGGAAGTCATTTTGCCATTTGTTAAGCTGAAACGCAGATATGTATCATATACTTCCAGGTCTCCTATTTTCTGTGTATCGGAATAAAGATACCATTTGATACTTCCCTCATAGATAGTAAATGAATCAACTCTGGAGAAAGTAATTGCATCAGTTATTTTAACTCCTAAACGTGCAGTATTTTGAGAAATAAATAACCTGGTAGCATTGATAGCCTCTATCTTCGTTAAATCAGGAATGCGTGTGGGCCATGCTGTTGATATATAATCTGCCGTATATCCACAAAACCCAAAATCAGTAATAGAGGTATTAAGGAAAGGATTCGTTTTGGCAAAGTCCGTTCGCATTTGATTAAGAGTGGTGGCATCCAGTTTCCTGTATATAGTAGGATAATTCTTATCACCAATCGTTGTCGTATCAATTTGATCACAACTTTGGATGAATATTATCAACAAGAATACAGACAGATAATATCTCAATTTTAATAATTTCATTTTCTTCTTCTATTTTGTATAGAAAATAAATAAGTTGTAAATTCTTATTTCCCAATCGGGATTTTACTGATCTGCCTGATATGAGTTAAATCGGAATAATCATACTGGTACAGGCCATCATCGGCAATCATCATCAGGATGTTATTTTGTGGTATAACGTCATATCCATCCATGCCTGAATAGTGTGCCAGTTGATTAGACATAATGGTCTGCGGATTGGTTACATTGTATATTTTCAACCCATCATCACATAAAAACAATTTACCGTGATCAATGCCCAGCCCTTTTGGATTAGTCATGGTGTATGATACGAGTTGTTTTGGATTCTTTACATCGCTTACATCAACAACAAACAATTCATTGCTACTCTGCCCGCATAGATTTCCCGAGTGTACAGTGACATAAGCCATATCATTCTCCACCACAACCGGGTCACATCCGTAAACATGTGTCAGCGAAGACTGGAATACCGGCTTAAGTGGATCTTTCACTGAATAAATCAGCATACCGGTAGGCGTTCCCATAAACATATTGTCTTTGTAACTGAAAATGGTTTCTACATTCCTACCGATATAAAAATTATCTCCTTCCTTAACAGGTTTAACACCGGTTAGATTAAATATATTCAGGGAATTGTTGACAACTGAATACAAATGATCGTTGTAAATGCTGAATCGTGACATGGAACCGTTGATTCCGGTGCTATTACTTCCTGAACTACCTGTGCCTAACGAAAAGCCACCATCAAACATAATACCTCCGTTTCCCCATCCTCCTGTATAATGACTGACTTCTTCCGTCTTTTCTTTTACTACCCAACCAATAATAATGCCTTTGCTTGTTGCCGGATAGCTTGTTGCATAATCAATTCCATACTGGTTTTGAGTCATTGGAATTGCATATGGGAATATGGAATCCAGCCTTCCTTTTAGTTCCGGAAGTGCAGGATTTGAAACGTCAAACCATACCAGGTCGATATACGAATCGGCATAAAGTAACCCGTTCCGTATCGCTAAATCCGCATTTCCCAGTAATTCAATAAACCCGGTCTGTTGAGGATTGGCAGGATCAGTGTTGTTGATAATATGAATCCCTTTCTCCGGTTCGGAGATGTACAGGTAGTTATTATAAAAACACATCTTGCCGATGCTGGTAATTTTTTGAGGTACAGTAGACACTTTTACTGAATTCCTGAACGTCGATGTTGCCATAAAGACCGGTTCATTGATCTTATAGGTCACCATTTCGGATACTCTGTTTTGGCATCCGGTGAGTGCAAATAATGCCAGGCTGAATAAATATAAAAGTCTTTTCATAGCTACAGGTGTTTTATTGTTTAGTACTTATCCACGTTCCCCATCTTACCGATAAAGAGGATAACCCCTGTACTCTTTTCGCGGATAACGAACAGGAATGGTCTGTCTACCTTAAAAATCATATACAGTGGCATCGAAGTAGTGACTATTCCAATTGAAGTGACAGCAGCAGCTTCTGTCCCTTCTTCATCCACAGTTACATATGTTTTGTGTACCACTTCCGAAATTTGTAACGGAATATTAGAAATCCCTGAGAAATTGGCAACATCACTAAATGCTTGTTTCATTCCCATATTCTGAAGCTCATCGTTCAAAGTGAATTTATTGGTTGTTTTAAATCTTGGCATGTATACCATAACTTCCTTCATTGACATTTGATTCAACGTAGTCGTCCACGTGTCTCCAGTAAGAGAATTCAGGACATCGTTGGTGGTATAGTTATTCGCAGGTAAAACGACGGTCATACTGAATGCTTTGTTTCCATAAGTCATTTCCAGGTATTGGGCATTATCAGTCTGGGCATAGGCAAAAGTGTCTTTTTGAAACATCATGTTGATATCCGTTGTATTGCCGGATTCATTTGTAAACTTAGTTAAGGTAGTGCTTTTTTTGTCAAACTGTTTGCACCAGATTCCTTTGAAATAGACTGCATTCATCAGGTACATGACTGCATTCGAAGTAATTTTATCTAATATAGTAGGTATTAGTGTATTTGTTTTTTTCGAACACCAGTTGTTAATTGTATCCAATGCCCATGTCTTAGAAAAATCTAATTCTTTGATGTACGCATTGAAATAATCCATATTCACTTTTAGGAAGTCAGGTTTTACTTCAAGACCTGTTTTATACCACATTGAATTGGCAATACTTAGCTTGGTGGTAGGGTCAATGGTTGGAAGAGTCGATTGCATGATTCTGTAATAATCGTTGATGTCGGTAGCTGACATGCCGCTCATTTTAAGGGCAGCTTCCATTTCGGTTTTAGTGTTTCCCTTGGCTCCGTTCCAGGCCATACCCAATGCAATACTAACACTTAACGGGGAGATAAAGACATTCGTTTCACCGGATGTTGTAATTGTCTTCTTAAGCAAATCAAATGCAAAATCATTGTCCTGGGTTACCCGTTTCTCCATAGTTGTGCTTAACTGAATTGGCTTAGAATCGGCAGGCACCTTGCTGTTAGGATCATTTTGAGCAGTGCAACCTACAGTAGCCGAAATGATGACCAGCAGTTTATAAATTGTCTTCATAGTTGCATGTTTAAATATTTATGATTGTCATTCTTTAAAGTAAAGTTTATTGGTATTATCCTTTTTTTTATCAACTCTGATTGGTTCATTCATTTCTGACCTGGATTTTTTTATTCGGGTTTTACTGGTTGAATTGAAAGCAAATGGATTTCTGGATTCTCTCCACGCTTAAACTAAACCAAATGAAACGATCAGCCCTAATATTACCGAGAGTGTTGTGTGATTTTTTTTCTTCATTAGATTGATTATTAAAGTGTATTACAAAATGTTCGATATATATTTACCTACCTGTAATACCTGCTAAAAAATTGTTTTGCATTTATGTGTTAAGCTGAGAATGGTTTTGGTCACGGGGGTATTTATTTTATCCGGATTAACTGCGTGTTATACCTGTCACAACAAGGTGCCGTTAAATACATGGAATCACTTTTTACCAACCGGATTCGTTTCTCAGGATCTCCATACAGTTCTATATTGGCTGACTTCTCAAAATCAAACCGGCAATAGATATAGTTGGCAAAATACAGAGTAATATCGGGTAGCAGGGTTAATCTTCCATAGGTAATAAGCGAGTCATTCCGAATGATCCCAATGATTCCATTTCTCTTAAAAACCAAATAATCAAAATCTTTCGGATATCCTCTTCCGCTAAAACCTCCTGAAGTTCCGGTTACTTTCCATGTACCATATATACCTGCAAACTGGCCGGGAATAATATCTGTGGTATAAAATGCTGTAGGCTGGATGCCATCCATGGTATTCAACCGGATATCTTCTGTTTTACATCCTTTTAAAAGTAGAATAGAGAAAACGATAATCATTATTTTAATAGTCGTTCTCATCGCAGCATTTGTTATTTAAATTGAAATCTTACTCCGGCAGTCAATCCGATTACAGTAGGATATTTTGTCCGCGCACTTAACGGTTGATTGTTTTCGAAATAATAAGATACCCTCGGTTCAAAAAAGATACCTACGTTCCGTTGTATTTTATAGGTTGTTCCAACCGATCCGTTAACCGACCATTGAATGCCATCGATACTTGTAACGGCTGTAGTTGTAATGGTCTGATTGCCGGTGTACTGATTTTGAACATAAACTGACTGAATTCCTTTCTCGACCATTCCTCCACCTGACAGATAAATTTCCCATTTCGGATTATTCCATAAACGTGCAACCAGGTTTAATGGAACACCTATATAGTGTAGATGCAACCTGGCATCATTTCGTTGCATCCCGTTATTCTCAAAAGTCGTTAATAAATAGGTATACACCAATCCGCTTTCCAGTCCAAGGACTTTGTTCAGTTCCTTCCTTAGCACCAGTCCAAATGAAAGAGGGGGCAGATAATTGATATTCGAGAAATCAGCGGCTTTCATTATGCTTGTGTAGTTTGTTGCAGCAGTAACAATGTTTCTATCGCTTAGGTATAATGATCCGGAATTGCTATTTACGGTTGGTACACTTCCATTTGATCCCACTGATGCGGCAAGCAACCAGCCATTTTTGTTCTTAGCCTTTTCTGAAGGTTTGTTGACAGGCTCTTCAACCAGGCTGTTCGGCATGTATCGTGTCTTTCCTGAAACAGTATCCTTATTCTCAGTGGAATTCTGTGCAACGTTGTCTTCTTCGTTATAATTGTATTTATCGGAAGTATTACTTATTTCTTTACGTTCAGTTGTATCCCTGATAATTGCTTGTGTAGGCGGATAATCCGGAGCTAACGTTGATTTGACCTGATGTGATGTTTGAGTTTTATATTGAATAGGTTTTAAGATAATCTTATTAGGTTGAGCTACTTTATGTCGGGATGAGTTAGCTATTGTCCCGTGATTCCATTTTGATTGTTGAATGTTAGAGGTGGCAGTTATTCCGGTAGAATCCTTCGAACCGGTCAACGGACGGAGTGTAAAAAGCAGTGCTAATACCGCTACAGCTGCACCGCCCGATATCCATAACCAAAAAGGTTTTATCCTCTTTCTCTTTGATGCCAGGCTTTGCTCGATGTTGTCCCAGATTCCTGTATCTACAGGTATCTGATGACCTTCAAGCTTTTGCCTGATGATGTCACTAAAGGCATCCCGCTCGTTATTATTTATATTGTTTTGCATGATCTTGTCCGATTAATGAATGTACGTTTGTTTGGAGAATCTTTCGTGCCCGCATAAACTGTGATCGGGAAGTGCTTTCGTTTATTCCCAGCATTTCAGCAATTTCGGGGTGTGAATAACCTTCAATGGCATACAGGTTAAAGACAGTGCGGTATCCATCCGGCAATTTAGAGATACACTCCATTAAATCATCTGCCGATATCTTATCCAGTATGGTTGCGTCATTATCAGGGATTGAATTACCGTATTCTTCAATCGAAGCACGTTGCTTTAATGCATCATTCTGCCGGAGGTATTCCAGGGAGGTAGTTACAAATATCCGTCTTATCCATCCGGAAAACGATCCGCTACCGGAAAACGTGTCTATTTTAGTATACAATTTTATAAAGCCATCCTGAAGGATATCGCGGGCTGTTTCCCTGTCGGTTACATACCGGACACAGACACTTAACATCACACCGGAGTAACGCTCAAAGATCTCCTTTTGAGCCCAGGGTTTCCCTTCTTTGCATCCGGCAATTAGCTGTTCTTCGTCAGATAGTCCCTTCTTTAATTTCATACATTATACTGTAGATGAAAAATGAATTCGAAACGTTGCGTGGAATAAATAAAAATAAGATTTATTGTTGTAAAAATACAAAATTAACTCTGTATGTTCTATTTTTACAACAAAAGTATTTTATTAAACTTCATGATCCTTTATTGAATAAAAAAAGGCTCCTGTTTTTAACGAATTAAAAACAGGAGCCTTGAAGAGTTTTGGATATAAGTTTTATTTAAGCCATTTATCCAGCCATGAAAAATAAGTACGTTGCCAGAGTATGCCGTTTTGCGGTTGTAGCACCCAGTGGTTTTCATCAGGGAATATCAGCATTTCGGCAGGTACACCACGCAATACGGCTGCATTGAACGCTGCCATGCCCTGTGAAGCCAGGATACGGTAGTCTTTTTCTCCATGTATAACCAGGATAGGGGTATCCCATTTATCCACAAATAAGTGTGGCGAATTGGCATACGATCGTTGTGCAATGGCATTAGCCTTATCCCAGTATGCTCCGCCTAAATCCCAGTTTACAAACCACATCTCTTCTGTTTCAAGGTATTGCTGCGGAAGGTTAAACATGCCATCGTGTGCCAGGAAAGCCTTGAAGCGCTTTTCATGATGTCCTGCTAACCAGTATACGGAGAAGCCGCCGTAACTTGCACCTACGCAACCCAATTTATCTTTGTTGACATAAGGTTCTTTGGCCAATGCATCAATGGCTGAAAAGTAATCGAGCATGTTTTGCCCGCCATAGTCTCCACTGATCTGTTCTAACCATTCTTTTCCGAAGCTCGGAAGCCCGCGGCGGTTAGGAGCCACAATAATATAATCGTTGGATGCCATTAACTGAAGATTCCAGCGGTACGACCAAAACTGGCTTACGGTTGATTGAGGACCTCCTTCACAAAAGAGCAATGTCGGGTATTTCTTTGTTGCATCAAAATTGGGTGGATATACAATCCATGTCAGCATTTGTTTGTTGTCGGTAGTTGTTATCCATCGTTCTTCCACCTTGCCCATTTTCAGTTGAGCCATAATCTCCTTGTTTTCAAAAGATAGTTCTGTTTCTTTACCTGTCTTCGCGTCGATGGAATAGATTTCATCCGGCATGCTCATGGAGTGCTTAACCCCGATAAGTTTGTCCTTAGCCGGTGAAACAAACGAGTAGTCCTGAATACCTTTTGTTATCTGGGTGATTTTTTTATTTGTTATGTTGACAGTGTAGATTTGTGTCAGTGCATGCCAACAGCTTACAAAGTAAATCGATTTGCTATCAGCTTTCCAGGTTAATCCTGTTGAGCTTTGATCAAAGCCAACTGATAAGTCTGTTTTTTCACCGGTAAGAATATTCATGATGAATAGCCTGCTTTTATCTGCTTCGTAGCCATCACGTTCCATGCTTTCCCATGCAAGCCATTTACCATCAGGTGAGAATACAGGGTTCTGATCGTAACCCATCATGCTTTGTGTCTTATTTTCAGTCTTTTTGGTTTCTATATTATAGAAATAAATATCCGAATTGGTGGAAAGCGCATAAGCTTTCCCTGTTTTCTTGCGGCAGGTGTAGGCGATTGTTTTTCCATCGGGGCTCCATGCCAGTTGTTCAATGCCGCCAAATGGTTTCATTGGGCTTTCATAAGGCTCACCATTCAGAATGTCTGTTTCATTCTCAATCTTATTGTCTTTAAAGTTAGCAACAAAAGGATGTGGTACCGCCTGCACCCATTCGTCCCAGTGTTTATACATAAGGTCGGTTACAACTACACCGCTTGCTTTTGGCAGGTCCGGGTACTTGTCTACTGTTCGTTCACCGTATTTTACGTCTGCAACAAACAACAGTTTTGTTTCATCGGGTGAAAAGCTAAAATCATTGATACCTTCTTTCCGGTCGCTGATTTGTTTCCGGTCAGTGCCATCTGCTTTCATAACCCAGAGTTGCATGGTTCCTGATTCGGAAGATAAAAAAGCAATGTGTTCGCCATCTTTCATCCATTTAGCAGCTGCTTCACGGGTGGCGGTTTTGGTAATTTGCTTTTTATCCGTACCATCAGCATTCATAACAAAGATCTCTGAATTCCCTTTATTTTCGCCAATGCTGTAATAAGAAACGCTATACAATACTTTTGTTCCATCAGGCGATACTTGCACGCCGGCCACGCGACCAAATGCCCAAAGTACTTCCGGGGTCATTCTACCGTTTTCAATCTTTGGCTGCTGTTTGCCGATAACCGGTGTTTCAGCGTTTGAATTAAGCGATGCAGCCAGTACAGCTATCGTCATAATGCTTGTTTTTAAAAAGGTTTTCATATTTATATATTAATGCTGTTTTGATGTTCTGAGGGTAGCTCCCGATGCCGGGTAATGCGCAATGGCTGTGGGTAGGTTCATATTTCGAAGTGCAAATATAGCGCTTTTTGGATTAATATGCAATATTAACGATTCGGAAGAATCCAATCGGACTAAATGAGAATTTTATATTCTTTTGCAACAATTCAACGAATAAATTTTACTATCATCTTAATGTTGTTTATAGGTGATTGGTTGAGGATTGGTTAAGGATTGGTTGAGGATTCAGTGAGGGTAAGTTCTCTCTCAATCCTCAACCAATCCTCAACAAATACTCATCAATTCTACTTTATGCCAAAAATGGAAATAGGTTATGAGCTTACTAACACAAAGAACAACTGATTTTCTTGATATATCCGGTGAAACATTTTTTTAAGATATGAAATTCGACAAACAATGCATTCACGTACATATAAAAAATCGTACTAACATTACAAAAAGGAGGTTGGAGAAAATAAAGGACAGATATTCAGTGATAAATATAATCTTTTTTATTAATTTTTAAAATGTAAAACAAAAGGGGATCAATATTTGTTTTACATTAATTCTAATTTAATTACATTAGTTTGCAAGCTGTTAAAATATTTATTTGTGAAGTGATATTGATAGTGAGTTATGAAAAAATTAATTAAAAAAACGATCAATATAAACGAATATATGGTTAAATTGGCAGAATCAATTTAGAAACGATTAAAATTAACATGAAATAATTAAGTACAAAAGATAAAATTATTAAAATATACATGTTAAATAATATTAAATATGCCATTAACATTTATTTTTGATGTAAATTTGTGCTCTTATGAAGCGAACGACTATTTGGATACTCATGGTTTTTATGATTTTGACTTTTGTTGGACTCATCGTCATTCAAGCACGATACGTCCGCGTAAATGCCGAAATGATTGAAAGCCAATTTAATGATAATGTGCAACGCAGTTTATTTCAAACTGTTAGCCTGGTAGAAGAAAATGAAGCGTTAGAATATCTTGGTCAGACTCTGGAGGGGGTTGACTATTCAGGTAATAAAAATAAACTGTTGAGCATGGATGCTCAAAATTTACGCCTGAAGAATAACATCGATAGCATGGCTGAAAACCTGAAATTAACTCCCGATCAGCTAAATCGTCCGGGAATCAGGTTGTCAACACGGCACGGGAAAGCAACCATTGAAGAAACATCCCGTTATCTGCAGGATAAATTCAAACAGAATTTTTCACGATCGAAAACAATTCTGGATCAGGCTGTCTTTAGATGGATGAAAGAAATTGATGTGAAAGATATCAGTGAACGGGTAAACTTTGAAGAACTAAATGGAATATTGGAAAAAGTCCTGACAAATAATGGTGTTAAACTTCCTTTTTTCTATTCAATAGTAGACAAACAAGGAAAAATTATTTATCAGTGTCATAAGGATATACCTCATGATATGACAAATACACATAATAATATTTATACACAAAGACTTTTCCCTTTAGAAGAATCGAACAAGACGGCATATTTACAGGTGATTTTTCCGACAAAGCAAAATTATATTCTGAATTCGATGAACTTGCTTTTACCATCTATAGCCCTTGTTACACTCATTTTATGCATATTTATTGTTGCTATTATTATCATTTTCAGACAAAAGCAACTGAACAATATGAAAAACGATTTTGTTAATAACATGACACATGAATTAAAAACTCCGATATCAACAATTTCGTTAGCTTCGCAAATGTTACAAGACCCTGGCGTGGGCAAAACACCCGAAACCCTGAAGCATATTTCAAACGTGATTAAAGATGAAACTAAACGTTTAAGCCTTCAAGTTGAAAAAGTGTTGCAAATGGCTATTTTTGAGAAAGATAAATCCATGTTGAAATTAAATGAAATTAGCATTAACTCGCTGATTTTGGATATAATCGGCAATTTTTCGCTTAAAGTTACAAGTAAAGGAGGTAAAATTACTTCTAACCTTAAAGCAAAAAATGATAGGGCATTAGTCGATGAAGTGCATTTTACCAATGTCATTTTTAATTTAATGGACAATGCACTTAAGTATTCTGACAAACCTCTGTTGCTTACCATTGAAACCTGGAATGAAAAAGAAAACTTACTTATTAGTATCGAAGATAACGGCATAGGGATAAGTAAAGATGACTTGAAGAGAATTTTTGAAAAGTTTTATCGCGTATCAACCGGTAACCAGCACAATGTAAAAGGATTTGGTTTGGGGTTAGCTTACGTAAAGAAAATTGTTACAGAACATAGAGGCTCCATTAAGGTGGAGAGCGAAATAAATATCGGAACTAAATTCACTATTACAATACCAACTTTAAAAAATTACGAATTATGACTGACGAAAAAGTAAAAATCTTGTTATGCGAAGATGATGAAAATCTTGGCATGCTTCTCAGAGAGTATTTGCAAACCAAAGGGTACGATGCAGACTTGCAACCTGACGGCGAAGCCGGCTACAAAGCTTTTTCACGAAATAAATATGACTTATGTGTATTTGACGTGATGATGCCTAAAAAAGACGGGTTTGCATTGGCAGCTGACGTACGCGCTATGAATTCTGAAGTGCCTATTATTTTCCTTACCGCAAAATCTATGAAAGAAGATATTTTGCAGGGATTCAAATTGGGTGCTGACGATTATTTATCAAAACCATTCAGCATGGAAGAATTGTTGTATCGTATTGAATCTATTTTACGCCGCGTAAAAGGCAAACGTGCAAAAGACGTTGTGACTTATACGATTGGTGCATTTACCTTTGATGCTCAAAAACAGATGCTTACTTTTGAAGGAGAAGCTAAAAAACTTACAACAAAGGAATCAGAATTGCTGAACTTACTTGCAGCAAATGCTAATAATATTTTGGAAAGAAACTTTGCTTTAAAAACAATTTGGGTTGATGATAACTATTTCAATGCACGAAGCATGGATGTGTATATCACTAAATTGCGTAAATTGCTAAAAGATGATCAAAACGTAGCTATTATCAATATCCACGGTAAAGGTTATAAATTGATTACTCCTCAGGTAAAAGAAGATTAATCTGCTATGACTATGAAAAAAAAACCGCTCAACTGAGCGGTTTTTTTTATAGATATAATAGGCTTACTGCATTACTATCTGAATAATTTCGGCAGGATTATCCACAATATATGCAGGTGTAAATTCTTCCATTTCAGCACGAGGACGGAATCCCCAGGTTACACCAACTGCTTCTACACCGCTGTTTTGAGCCGTATGCATATCCACTCCCGAATCACCAATATACAAAACCAGTTGCTTTTCCACTTTTGCTATTGATAAAATGTCGTATACAATTGTCGGATCAGGCTTTGTGGGTATATTGTCCCGTTGTCCGAAAACTGCAACGAATTTAATCTCAGGAAAGAAATGCTGTATGAGTTTTTCTGTGCCCTTCTGATACTTATTTGAAGCAACGGCCAGGTTAATCCCTGCTTCCTGCAAGCGAAGCAACATGTCGCTAATTCCGGGATAGGGAGTTGTTAAATCGGCATTATGTACTCCATAGTATTCCAGAAAATGTCGGCGAATTAATAGAATATTATCGAGTGTTTTTTCCCCTACAGGTAATACGCGTTCAAAAAGTTTATTGATGCCATTCCCTATAAAGAATTTATAATCGCTTGCTTCGTGAACCGGGAAACTGCATTGTTTCAGGGCATAGTTGGTACTGGCTGCTAAATCGGCAACAGTATCCAGTAATGTGCCATCAAGGTCAAATATCAGAAGGGATTTCATTTAGGCTATATTTTTCATTTTGCCGGTTATATTCTGTCTGTCTCAATTTGGAATTTAAAACAGGAAGGAAAAATAATCTGCTGTTTTAATTGTAGTTTAAAATCTCTTTTCCAATTCATCCTGATTGAATACAGTCATGATTTTTCGGCCATCAGGAGTAAAATTATGATTGGTGCAGGCAAACAACCGGTCAATAAGGTCGCCCATTTCTTCGTTTGTAAGCCGTTGTCCTGATTTTAGGGAGGATGATTCAGCTAAGGATAAGGCAATGGATTCATGAAGGCTGGCTGAAGGGTCATGGGCAGTTGTTTTCGCTTTATCAATCAAATCGAGCAGCAAATCAATCACGCTTGAAGTGCCTGCATGAGCTGATACTCCTTTAACCTGAAATGAGTGGTTTTCAATAGGCTCGAATTCAAACCCTAAAAGGTGCAAGTCCGGCATGATTTGATCAAAGAACAAGGCATCGTCGGCACTTAATTCCAATAATTCAGGAAAGAGTACCTGTTGGGACACTGCTTGGGAATTTTCTATCTGACTGAGAAATAAATCAAAAAGAATGCGCGTATGTGCACGTTGCTGATCGATCATCAATAAACCCGATTTAATTCCTGTAATAATATATCGGTTCTTGTATTGGAAGTTTTCTGTACGAGATTCGATATTTTCAATTACCTGTTGTTGTTTTGAAGAGGAAATGGCTGAGATTACTGTTGAATCAAAATTAGGTTTCCAGGTAGGTGAAGATTCAATGGGTGCTTCCTTTTTCTCAAAGTCACCATATAGCTCCTCCCAGTCCAATACGGGTCGTTTATAGTTAGCTGTGCCAAATGGATTGTAATTTGGATTAAAGTTTGTCTGTGGAGGCCGTACGTTCTCTACAGACATTCCTGTGGGCATATCAACTGATCCTTCCTGATCAAAATCAATAGATGGCACAATATTGAACTTCCCGAGTGCTTCTTTTATAGTCGCAGAAAGAATTGACCAGATAGCCTGTTCGTTCTCAAATTTAATTTCCGTCTTGGTAGGATGAATGTTTACATCAATGGTCTGAGGGTCAACTTCAAAATAAATGAAGTAGTTGGGGCTCTCAGAAACCTGGATCATTTGATTGTAAGCAAGCAAAACTGCTTTATGGAAATAGGGGTGACGCATGTAACGCCCATTGACAAAGAAATACTGACTCCCTGATTTCTGTGCAAACTCAGGTTTACCTACATATCCGCTAATACTCACCAGATTTGTTGAAGTCTCTATAGTCAATAATTGTTGTTGCCATTTCTTTTTGGCATTTTTACCAAAGAGATTCTCAATTCTAACTTTGTTGTTTGAAGCCGGTAATTGATATATCTCTTCATCTCCATCAAACAAAGAAAATGCAACATTTGAATTCACCAAAGCAATACGATAGAACTCGTTAAATATATGACTTTTCTCTACATTATCGCTTTTCAGAAAGCGACGACGGGCAGGAACATTGAAAAATAAATTTTTTACCTGAAAAGAAGTTCCCAAATCGCATTGAACTACTTCCTGTTTGAAAACCCGCGTACCGGCTATTTCCACCAGTACACCTAATTCGTCTTCTGAACGGCGTGTCCTTAATTCTACCTGTGCTACGGCTGCAATTGAGGCAAGTGCTTCGCCACGAAACCCCATGGTACGAAGTGAAAATAAATCATCAGCATTTTTAATTTTTGAAGTTGCATGACGCTCAAATGCCATACGGGCATCCGTTTCACTCATACCTTTCCCGTTATCTACAATTTGAATCAAGGTCCGTCCTGCGTCCTTGATAACAATCTGAATAAAAGTTGCACCCGCATCAATAGAATTTTCAACTAACTCTTTTAAAACCGATGCCGGACGTTGAATCACTTCACCGGCTGCTATTTGATTGGCTACCGAATCGGGTAAGAGATGAATTATATCGCTCATGTTAGAAAAAGTACTCTGAATTCCCTGAATAAGGATTTCTGATTAATTAGTTTGTAATTTATCCCAAATTATAACTTCCTGAAATACTCAATGTTTTAGTTTCTCAGGAAGTAACATATGAGTAAGTTTTAATTAAATTCACCTTCAAATTTAACATTCATATCATTTACAAACTGACGAATACGTTGTTCGTTTTCACGTTTGCAAATAAGCAATACATTATCCGATTCAGCAACAATATATCCATTTAAATCCTGCAAAACAGCTAATTTATCGGAGGAAAGAACAACAATATTCTGTTCGCTTTCATAGAATGCAGTTTTGCATTTCAACGTAACGTTCTCATTCTCGTCTTTCGGGGACATTTCATATAATGAGCCCCAGGTTCCTAAATCGGTCCAGCCAAAATCGGAACATAGGACATATACATCGGATGCTTTTTCCATAATGCCGTAATCAATAGAAACATTCGGACAGGAGGGATACATCTGATTGATAAATTCCTGTTCTTTTTCGGTATTAAAGAACTCTTTACCTACTTTAAATTTGGTTGATACCTCGGGTAATAAGTCATCAAAAGCTTTATCAATCGCTTGCAGGTTCCAAAGGAAAATGCCTGAATTCCAAAAGAATTCACCTGTTTCGAAAAAGATCTGGGCCAATTCGGCATTTGGCTTTTCTGTAAAGGTTTTCACTTTCCGGAGGTTGGTCTCACCTTCATCAATCTGGATATATCCATATCCGGTTTCCGGACGGCTTGGTTTAATTCCCAGGGTTAAAAGACAATCATTCTTATCAACAAAATCGAGACCTACCTTTAATGTCTCCAGAAAATCGTTTTCTTTCAGGATCAGGTGATCAGATGGAGCAACAATAATATTTGCTTTATCAGTCATTGACTTAATACGGTTTATAGCGTAAGCAATGCAGGGTGCTGTATTTCTCCTGTTTGGCTCCAGTAGAACCTGGTCAGGTTTAATCTCCGGCAATTGTTCCAGAATTAAATCTTTGTAGATTACGTTTGAAACAATAAGAATATTTTCTGCAGGCACTACGTGTCGAATACGATCGTAAGTAAGTTGCAAAAGCGTGCGGCCTGTTCCAAAAAAGTCAAGGAATTGTTTTGGACGATCATTTCTACTGAATGGCCAAAAGCGGCTACCAACGCCACCTGCCATAATAATGCAATAATTATGTTTCATTGAAATTTATGGATAAAGTTATAAAATTCGGGTCAATATAAAATCGTACTAAGATACTGCCTTTTTTTGAGTGAACCAAAACTTAACAACACAAAAAACGAGGTTGTTTCCGAAAAGAAAACAACCTCGTTGTCAATATATGTAAATGAGAAAAATTACTTATTCTTCCGATTCACGGTCTTCCATATCCAATACATTCTTACGGGCATCAACTTTCTTGTCATACTCATCACGAGAGTAAACGACAATTTTATCGAAGTCACGTTGTCCTGTACCGGCTGGGATTAAATGCCCGCAAATTACGTTTTCTTTCAATCCTTCTAATTTGTCTACTTTTCCGTTGATAGCAGCGTCGTTCAATACTTTCGTAGTTTCCTGGAAAGAAGCAGCCGACATAAAGCTATTTGTTTGAAGAGCAGCGCGGGTAATTCCCTGTAAAATCTGGTTTGAAGTAGCAGCTATGGCATCGCGTGTTTCAACAAGTTTCATGTCACGACGTTTCAGCATACTGTTTTCATCACGAAGCTTACGTGGAGTGATAATCTGTCCCGGTTTCAGTGTTACTGAATCACCGGCTTCAAGAATCACTTTTTTACCCCATATACGATCGTTCTCTTCCATAAATTCGTTTTTATCAACGATTTGTTTTTCGAGAAAACGTGTATCACCTTGTTCCAGAATATCTACTTTACGCATCATCTGACGTACAATTACTTCAAAGTGTTTATCATTGATTTTTACACCCTGTAAGCGGTATACATCCTGAACTTCGTTTACAATATAATCCTGAACTGCGGTTGGTCCTTTAATCAATAAAATGTCCGATGGGGTAGTAGCTCCATCCGAAAGTGGAGTACCTGCACGCACAAAGTCATTTTCCTGAACTAATATTTGCTTCGAAAGAGGAATCATATATTTCTTGATCTCTCCTGTTTTCGAAGTAACTGTTAATTCACGGTTACCACGTTTGATTTTTCCAAAGGTTACTTCACCATCAATTTCGGCAACTACTGCCGGATTAGAAGGGTTACGAGCTTCGAATAATTCAGTTACACGTGGAAGACCACCGGTAATATCACCGGCTTTACCAACAGCACGCGGTATTTTTACCAACATTTGACCGGTCTTGATCTTATCTCCATTATCCAACACCAAGTGGGCACCCACCGGTAAGTTGTATGTACGTAAGATAGAGCCATCCTTTGATAAAATATGTGCGCTTGGAATTTTATTTTTATCTTTCGAATCAATAATAATCTTTTCACGTAAACCGGTAGCATCATCTGTTTCAGTTTTGAAAGTAATACCTTCAACAACATCTTCAAATTCAATCTTACCTTCAGTTTCAGAAATAATTACCGCATTAAATGGATCCCATTCGCAGACCATTTGGCCTTTTGTACCTAGATCACCATCTTTTACGTATAATTTTGATCCATAAGGAATATTCTGGGTAGTTAACGCAATGCCCGTATTCTTATCAATAACACGCATTTCTGTTAAACGGCTGACAACTACCTGATAAACATTTTTTGGATCATCAATAGCATCAACTGTTCGAAGTTCGTCGAATTCAAGACGTCCATCATAACGCAACAGAATTTTAGATTCAGCTGCAACGTTCGAAGCGATACCACCGACGTGGAATGTACGCAACGTCAACTGTGTTCCCGGTTCCCCGATTGATTGGGCAGCGATAACACCTACCGCTTCACCGATATGAACCATCTTGCCTGTAGCCAGATTACGTCCGTAACATCTTGCACAAACCCCTTTTTTAGACTCACACGTTAATACCGAACGGATTTCAACTCGTTCAATAGGTGAGTCCTGTATCTTTTTAGCCAGAGTTTCTGTAATTTGTGATCCGGAGTTTACAATTAATTCTCCTGTAAGTGGATGGTAAATGTCATGAACCGAAACACGACCCAGAATACGTTCATATAGCGAAGAAATTACTTCTTCGTTATTTTTCATTTCTGTTGCTATCAATCCACGTAAAGTTCCACAATCGTCTTCATTGATAATTACATCTTGAGATACATCCACCAAACGACGTGTCAGATAACCAGCATCAGCTGTTTTCAAAGCAGTATCCGCCAATCCTTTACGAGCACCGTGAGTTGAAATAAAGTATTCCAATACTGACAGACCTTCTTTAAAGTTCGATAGAATCGGGTTTTCAATAATCTGACCACCTTCAGCACCTGACTTTTGAGGTTTTGCCATCAATCCGCGCATACCGGATAACTGGCGAATCTGTTCTTTCGAACCACGTGCTCCTGAATCCAACATCATATAAACTGAGTTGAATCCCTGATTATCGGTTGAAAGCTGTTTCATCAAAATATTCGATAACTTTGAGTTGACATGAGTCCATGTATCAATAATCTGATTATAACGTTCATTAAAGGTAATGAAACCCATATTATAGTTATTCAGAATCTCGTCTACTTCTGCATTTCCTTCTTTAACCAATTCATCTTTTTCAGGTGGTATAATTACATCGTTCAAATTGAACGAAAGTCCACCTTTAAAGGCCATGTAATAACCTAAATCCTTGATATCATCAAGGAAACGGGCTGTACGGGCTACACCGCAAATATCAATTACATTACCGATAATATCACGTAATGATTTTTTAGAAAGCAATTCGTTAATATATCCTACTTCAGTCGGAACACATTTATTAAATAAAATACGTCCAACTGTAGTTTCAATGATTGTATCTACCAACTCTTTTTCTGCATTCAAGTCTTTTGTTTTTACTTTTATCCAGGAGTGCAATTCTACTTTCCTTTCATTGTAAGCAATTTCTGCTTCTTCCGGAGAATAGAAAATCAAACCTTCACCTTTTGCACCGATACGAGGTTTTGTAATGTAATACAACCCGAGTACCATGTCCTGAGAAGGTACAGTAATAGGAGCCCCGTTAGCAGGATTTAAAATATTATGAGAGGCAAGCATCAACATTTGAGCTTCCAGAATAGCTTCGTTACCAAGTGGTAAGTGAACAGCCATTTGGTCACCATCAAAGTCGGCATTAAAAGCCGTACATGAAAGTGGGTGAAGCTGAATGGCTTTTCCTTCAATCATTTTTGGTTGAAAAGCCTGTATACCTAAACGGTGCAAAGTTGGAGCACGGTTAAGCAATACCGGATGACCCTTCATTACATATTCCAATATATCCCAGATTACAGGATCTTTACGATCGACAATTTTCTTAGCGGATTTTACTGTTTTTACTATTCCGCGTTCAATTAATTTGCGGATAACAAATGGTTTATATAATTCGGCAGCCATATCTTTAGGCAATCCGCATTCGTGCATCTTTAATTCAGGGCCAACAACAATTACCGAACGAGCTGAATAATCTACACGTTTTCCAAGTAAATTCTGACGGAAACGTCCTTGTTTACCTTTCAAACTGTCGGATAATGATTTTAAAGGACGGTTAGCATCTGTCTTAACAGCACTTGATTTACGTGAATTATCGAACAACGAATCAACAGCTTCCTGAAGCATACGTTTTTCGTTACGTAGAATTACTTCCGGAGCTTTAATCTCGATCAGTCTCTTCAACCTGTTATTACGAATAATAACACGTCTGTATAAATCGTTCAAATCGGAAGTTGCAAAACGTCCACCATCTAATGGAACCAATGGTCGCAATTCAGGAGGTATAACCGGTACGATTTTTATAATCATCCATTCCGGTTTGTTTCTCATTTTCGAAATACGGAATGATTCAACAATTTGAAGACGTTTTAGAGCTTCATTTTTACGTTGCTGAGATGTGTCAGTATTTGCTTTGTGACGCAAGTCATACGATAAAACATCTAAATCCAAACGGCTAAGCATATCGTGGATAGCATCTGCACCCATTTTTGCAATAAACTTATTCGGATCAGTATCTTCAAGTAATTGGTTTTCACGTGGAAGTGCTTCCAGAATATCTAAATATTCATCTTCTGAAAGTAATTCTCCGTTTGCAATGTTTTCCCCGTTTTCAATAATTCCGCCCTGAATGATTACATATTTTTCGTAATATATAATTGAATCAAGTTTTTTTGTAGGCATACCCAACAGATAACCGATTTTGTTCGGTAAAGAGCGGAAATACCAAATGTGTGCTACTGGAACTACCAATTGAATGTGTCCCATGCGTTCACGACGAACTTTTTTCTCAGTCACTTCAACTCCGCAACGGTCGCAGACAATGCCTTTGTAACGGATACGTTTATATTTCCCGCAATGACATTCAAAATCCTTAGTAGGACCAAAAATGCGTTCGCAGAACAAACCATCACGTTCTGGTTTGTATGTTCGATAATTAATGGTTTCGGGTTTGAGAACCTCACCACTCGATAATTTTAATATTTCTTCCGGCGATGCTAAGCCGATTGATATCTTATTAAAATTACTCTTTACCTTATTATCATTTTTAAAAGCCATATCTCTGTTTTATAAAGAGTTATAAGAGTTACAATTTATGAATCCCGATAGTTGTCGGGAACAATTTAGAAAACAAATACTAAATAACCGTTTGTACCCGGATATTATCCGGATACAAACTTTTATTTATGATATATTTAATCTAAACTGATGCTCAGACCTAATCCCCGAAGTTCATGCAACAATACGTTGAGTGATTCAGGAATTCCTGGTGTTGGCATTGGATCACCTTTTACAATCGCCTCGTAAGTACGGGCACGACCCATTACGTCATCCGATTTGACAGTCAATATTTCCTGAAGAATATGGGCAGCACCAAATGCTTCAAGTGCCCAAACTTCCATTTCTCCAAAACGTTGTCCCCCAAATTGTGCTTTACCACCAAGCGGTTGTTGAGTAATAAGTGAATAAGGTCCGATAGAACGCGCATGCATTTTATCTTCAACCATATGACCCAGTTTCAACATGTAAATTACACCAACCGTAGCTGTTTGGTCAAATCGTTCACCGGTTCCACCATCATATAAATAGGTTTTACCATAATTTGGTACACCGGCCTTCTCAGTCCAAATGTTCAAATCATCCATTGTTGCTCCGTCGAAAATTGGAGTTGCAAAACGCAACCCTAAAGTTTGTCCGGCCCAACCTAATACGGTTTCAAAAATCTGTCCAAGGTTCATACGAGATGGTACACCCAGTGGATTTAATACAATATCAACCGGCGTTCCATCTTCAAGGAATGGCATATCTTCCTGACGGACGATACGCGAAACAATCCCTTTATTACCATGACGTCCGGCCATTTTATCACCAACACGTATTTTACGTTTTTTGGCAATATACACTTTGGCTATTTGTACAATACCATTTGGAAGTTCATCTCCGATGGTTATGTTGAATTTCTGACGTTTAATCTGAGCATCCAATTCTTTATGTTTTCTCAGATAATTCATAATGAGTTTTTTTACTAACTCATTTTTGTGTGTATCTGTAGTCCACTTGCTTAATTGAATGGCTGTATAATCTATTTCACGAAGACGTTCGATAGTAAATTTACTGTTTCTTGAGATTATGTCACTGCCCAGGAAATCTTTAACTCCGGCAGAAGTTTTATCACCAAGTAATACAATTAATTTTTCAACTAACGTATTTCGTAAAATTAAGGCTTGATTTTCGAACTCTTCATCCAGTTTTGGTAGAACAGCTTTATCCGCAAGCTTTGATTTACGGTTCTTTTGTGCTTTTGAGAATAAACGTTTCCCAATTACCACACCCGATAGAGATGGAGTAGCTTTCAATGAAGCATCTTTCACATCTCCTGCTTTATCTCCAAAAATGGCTCTAAGCAGTTTTTCTTCCGGTGAAGGATCTGATTCTCCTTTTGGAGTGATTTTACCGATAATAATATCGCCCGGTTCAATACGAGCTCCAATGCGAATAATACCGTTTTCATCCAGATCTTTGGTGGCTTCCTCGCTCACATTCGGAATGTCCGATGTAAACTCTTCAATTCCACGTTTTGTTTCACGAACGTCCAACAGTTGCTCAACAACATGGATGGATGTGAATATATCTTCACGTACAACCCGTTCATTGATTACGATGGCATCCTCAAAGTTATAACCTTTCCATGGCATAAATGCCACTTTTAGGTTCTTACCAATAGCCAGTTCTCCGTTTTGAGTAGCATAACCTTCTGTCAGAATCTGACCGGCATATACTTTATCCCCTTTTCCAACGATTGGACGTAAGTCGATTGTCGTATTTTGATTCGTTTTCTGAAACTTAGGTAATTTATATTCTTTTACAGCCGTATCGAAGCTTACAAATTCTTCTTCTTCTGTACGGTCGTAACGGATATTTATACGGGTCGCATCTACAAATTCAACTATTCCGACTCCTTCTGCCATTACCTGTGTCCTTGAATCCTGAATCAGTTGTGCTTCAATGCCGGTTCCTACAATCGGTGCTTCACAGCGCAATAAAGGTACTGCCTGGCGCATCATGTTTGATCCCATTAATGCACGGTTAGCATCATCATGTTCAAGGAAAGGAATTAATGCTGCTGCTATCGACGCTATCTGCGAAGGAGAAACATCCATTAAATTCACTTCTGAAGGCGAAATAACAGGGAAATCTGCTCCTAAACGGGACTTAACTTTCGATTTTAAGAATTCACCTTTATCATTTAAAGGAGCATTACCTTGTGCAATTACAAGACTTTCTTCTTCTTCTGCTGTAAAGTATTCTATTCCTTCGTCAGTTGTATCAACAATCGAATCAGTTACCCTGCGGTAAGGTGTTTCAATAAATCCCAGTTCGTTTATTTTCGCATAAATACACAATGAAGAAATCAAACCAATGTTTGGTCCTTCAGGAGTTTCAATCGGACATAAACGGCCATAATGTGTATAGTGAACATCTCGAACCTCGAAACCTGCACGTTCACGTGACAGACCGCCTGGCCCGAGTGCTGACATACGACGTTTGTGCGTAATCTCAGCCAACGGGTTTTGTTGGTCCATAAATTGTGATAAGGCATTGGTACCAAAGAATGAGTTGATAACGGACGAGATACTCTTGGCATTGATCAAATCGATCGGAGTGAATACTTCGTTGTCACGAACATTCATACGTTCACGAATAGTACGGGCCATACGTGAAAGTCCTACACCGAATTGATTATATAATTGTTCCCCTACTGTACGAACACGACGGTTGCTCAAGTGGTCAATATCATCAACATCTGCTTTTGAGTTAATCAACTCAATCAGATATTTGATGATTTCAATAATATCTTCTTTTGTCAGCACTTTTGTTTCCATGCTGGTGGTCAGGTTCAATTTCCGGTTAATACGGAAACGACCAACGTCACCTAAATCGTAACGTTTCTCTGAAAAGAATAAATTATTGATTACCTCACGGGCCGTTGAATCATCAGCGGGTACTGCGTTACGTAATTGTCTGTAAATATACAATACAGCTTCTTTCTCCGAGTTACTTGGATCTTTTTGAAGTGTGTTGTAAATAATGGCGTAGTCATTTTGATTCGCATCGGTCTTATGAAGTAGAATCGTTGGTGTCCCTGCATCCAGAATCTCGTCAATATGACTGTTTTCTAATATGGTTTCACGATCTATTATTACTTCGTTACGCTCGATAGATACAACCTCGCCGGTATCTTCATCCACAAAATCTTCAACCCAGGTTTTCAAAACACGTGCTGCTAATTTCTGACCAATGGCTTTTTTTAAACTGGTCTTGCTTACTTTAATTTCTTCGGCCAGGTTGAAAATTTCTAATATATCTTTATCGCTTTCGAAACCAATGGCACGTAGCAATGTAGTTACTGGAAGTTTTTTCTTGCGGTCGATATATGCGTACATCACGTTGTTGATGTCGGTAGCAAACTCAATCCATGAACCGCGGAATGGTATAATCCTCGCTGAATATAGTTTTGTTCCGTTAGCATGGGTGCTCTGACCGAAGAATACACCGGGTGAGCGGTGAAGCTGCGATACAATAACACGTTCGGCACCATTAATAACGAAAGTACCTTTTGCAGTCATATAAGGGATAGGTCCCAGATAGACATCCTGAATAACCGTATCAAAATCTTCATGATCCGGATCGGTACAATATAGTTTTAGTTTGGCTTTTAGCGGTACACTGTATGTCAGGCCGCGTTCTACACACTCATCTATCGAATAACGTGGAGGGTCAACGTAATAATCGAGAAATTCGAGGATGAAATTATTTCGGGTATCAGCAATAGGAAAGTTTTCGGAAAAAACCTTATACAAACCTTCTGATTTTCTTTTTTCAGGAGCTGTGTCCATCTGAAAAAAGTCCTGGAAAGATTTTAATTGTACTTCTAAAAAATCAGGATATTCTAACTGATTCTTAATAGAAGCAAAATTTATTCTTTGATTTTTTGTTAATGAAGACATTTTCAAAGAGGTTATTTGGTGCGGTGAACTCAATTATTTTATAGACAGAAAAGGTTTAGAATCCCTCTATTCGAGGGAATCTAAACCAAAGACCTGATAATCAGGTTTTATTATTTAAGTTCAACTTCTGCTCCGCCTTCTGTAAGAGATTTCTTAAGGGCTTCTGCTTCGTCTTTTGTTGCACCTTCTTTAATTACTGAAGGAGCTGCATCTACTAAATCTTTAGCTTCTTTCAAGCCAAGACCGGTTAATTCTTTAACTAATTTTACGATAGATAATTTGTTTGCACCGGCTGCTTTCAAAACAACATCAAATGCTGTTTTTTCTTCTACTACCTCAGCGGCAGCTGCAGGACCTGCAGAAACTGCAGCTGCAGCAGCAGCTGGTTCAATACCGTATACTTCTTTCAAAATTTGAGCTAACTCATTTACTTCTTTAACTGTCAAGTTAACCAATTGTTCTGCAAAAGCTTTCAAATCTGCCATTTTACTTATTTTTTATGTATTTGTTTTTTTTATTTTAAAATAATTTTATCTTTCCGACAATGTTTTCAAAACACCGTGGATAGTTGAGCCTCCTGATTGGAGTGCTGAAATAACGTTCTTAGCAGGCGATTGCAACAAGGCAATAACATCGGCAATGAGTTCGTTTTTGCTCTTCACATGGATTAATGATTCCAGTTGATTTGCTCCTATGTAGAAACTTTCTTCAACATATGCTGCTTTCAGAATATCTTTTTTTACTTTGCTCTTGCTGGCTTTGCTAAAATCCTGTATGATGATTGCAGGAGCATTTCCAATATTCGAAAGCAATACTGAAGTTTCACCAACAAGAGAACCATATAGTTCACTGAAATCTACTGATGAGTTATCAAGTGCTTTTCGAAGCAATGTATTTTTTACAACGACTAATTTGATATCTTGTTTGAAGCAGGTCCTTCGTAAGTCGGTGGTTTTAGCAGCATTTAAGCCCCCAAAATCAGCTAAATAGAAGTGAGCATACTCACCAAGAGTTTTCTCAAGTTGTTTTATAATAGCGCTTTTATCTTCCTTTTTCATAAACTTTTAATTTTATTCTTCAATTGATTTGGGTTCAATCTTAATACCCGAACTCATTGTGCTTGAAAGATAAATGCTCTTTACATAAGTACCTTTTGCGGCAGTTGGTCTAAGTTTCATCAAAGTAGAAACAAATTCTCTGGTGTTTTCCACAAGTTGATCAGCAGTAAAAGATACTTTTCCTACTGAAGTGTGTACAATACCATATTTATCAACTTTAAAGTCGATTTTACCTTGTTTTACTTCTTTAACTGCTTTTCCTACTTCGTTGGTAACTGTACCACTTTTTGGATTTGGCATTAAACCACGTGGGCCTAATATCCGACCTAATGCACCTAATTTACCCATAATGGCAGGCATGGTGATGATCACATCAACATCTGTCCAACCACCTTTGATTTTTTCAATATATTCATCAAGACCAACGAAATCTGCTCCGGCTTCTTTGGCCGCTGCTTCCTGGTCAGGAGTACATAATGCAAGAACTTTTACTTGTTTTCCGGTTCCGTTTGGTAACGACACTACGCCGCGTACCATTTGGTTGGCTTTACGTGGGTCAACACCTAAGCGTACATCTATATCAACAGAGGCATCAAATTTCGAATTGGTAATTTCTTTTACCAGTCCGGCTGCTTCTTTGAGGGAATAGGTTTTTCCTGCTTCAATTTTTTCTAAAGCTAACCTTTGATTTTTTGTCAGTTTACTCATTTTTAATTGAAGTTTATATTAATTTTTAATTGGAAAAGTACCTTTCACGGTAATACCCATACTTCTAGCTGTACCGGCAACCATTTTCATAGCTGCTTCTAATTTAAAACAATTCAAATCTACCATCTTGTCCGTTGCAATAACTTCTACCTGTTCCCAGGTGATTTCAGCTACTTTTTTACGGTTTGGCTCAGCCGATCCACTTTTCAGTTTTGTTACTTCCAATAATTGAATAGCAACAGGAGGAGTCTTTACAATAAAGTCGAATGATTTGTCTGTATAATAGGTGATGACTGCGGGTAAAATTTTGCCCGGTTTGTCTTGGGTTCTGGCATTAAATTGTTTGCAAAACTCCATTATATTGATCCCTTTAGATCCCAATGCCGGACCTACTGGTGGAGAGGGGTTTGCCGCACCTCCTTTAATCTGTAATTTAATTTGTCCAGCAATCTCTTTAGCCATAATTTTTTAATTTTTGATGTTAAACGGGAGATGTCGATTTGTAACAGGAACCAACTACTCCTTTTCTACTTGCGTGAATGCTAATTCGAGCGGAGTTTTCCGTCCGAAAATCATAACCATAACTTTGAGTTTTTTCTTCTCGGTATTTACTTCTTCAATAAGCCCGCTAAATCCTGTGAAAGGACCAAAAATCACTTTCACACTTTCACCAACATAGAAAGGCGTGAGCATTTCTTCTTCTGTTTCCTGAAGTTCATCCACTTTGCCCAGAATACGATTCACTTCCGAAGGACGAATCGCTGTTGGTACATTGTTTTTTTCACCCAGAAAACCAATGACGTTTGGTGTATTACGCAGGCGGTGAGGAATTTCACCGATAAGATAAGCTTCTATCAAAACATATCCCGGCATGCAACTACGTTCTTTTGTAATTTTCTTACCGTTACGAATCTGATAAACTTTCTCAGTAGGGATTAAAACCTGAGCAACATACTGACCAAGATCCGAATTTTTGATTTCTGCATCAATATATTCTTTTACCTTGTTCTCTTTTCCACTAATAGCACGCATTACGTACCATTTAAAATTTGTTGACTCAGACACTTTATTGACCTCCATTGATTAAATTAAGACAGTTGTCCGTAAATAAATTTCATGATATTTTCAAAACCTAAGTCCATTAGCCAAACTATCAACGCAATAATGATGGAAGCAATCAATACCACTACTGCACTGTTAGTAAGTTCTGCCCGTGTTGGCCAGGATACTTTCTGAACAAGTTCTAAATACGCCTCTTTGATATAGTTAATTATCTTCATATATAAATAGAATTTGCACGGGCAGAGAGGCTCGAACTCCCGACACCTGGTTTTGGAGACCAGTGCTCTACCAACTGAGCTACGCCCGTGTATTAAATCGTTCCCGTTTGACAGGGAACGACTTTTATTGTATAATTACTTATTATTAGTCCAGAAGTTCTGTAATCTGACCTGAACCTACTGTACGTCCACCTTCACGAATAGCAAAACGTAAACCAATGTTACAAGCTACCGGATAGATTAATGTTACTGTTAATTCAAGGTTATCACCTGGCATTACCATTTCAGTTCCTTCCGGAAGAGTAATTTCACCTGTTACATCCAATGTACGGATATAAAATTGTGGACGGTAACGGTTGTGGAATGGAGTGTGACGTCCACCTTCTTCTTTTTTCAGGATATAAACTGCTGCTTTGAAAGTAGTGTGAGGGGTTACTTTTCCCGGGTGGGTTATAACCATACCACGTTTGATACTTTCTTTGTCAATACCACGAAGCAATAAACCAACGTTATCACCAGCCTGACCATCGTCAAGAATCTTACGGAACATTTCTACACCGGTTACAACTGACTTAAGTGCACCCTGGCCTAAACCAATGATCTGAACTTCTTCACCTGTTTTGATTTTACCTGTTTCGATACGTCCTGTTGCAACTGTACCACGACCTGTGATCGAGAATACATCTTCAACCGGCATAAGGAATGGTTTGTCTGTTGCACGTTCTGGCAATTGAATCCAGGTATCTACAGCATCCATCAATTCCATTACTTTATCTTCCCATTTAGGATCTCCGTTTAATGCACCAAGAGCAGAACCACGGATAATAGGAGTATTGTCGCCATCAAAATCATAGAATGAAAGCAATTCACGCATTTCCATTTCTACTAATTCCAACATTTCTTCATCATCAACCTGATCGCATTTGTTCATGAAAACAACAATACGAGGTACGTTTACCTGACGGGCTAACAAAATGTGTTCGCGTGTTTGTGGCATTGGACCATCTGTAGCAGCAACTACAATGATTGCACCGTCCATTTGAGCAGCACCCGTAACCATGTTCTTAATATAATCGGCGTGTCCCGGACAATCTACGTGTGCATAGTGACGTAGAGCTGTTTGGTATTCTACGTGTGATGTGTTAATCGTAATACCACGTTCTTTTTCTTCCGGTGCATTATCGATCGAATCGAAAGAACGCATCTCAGAAAGTCCTTTTTTTGCAAGTACCATGGTAATTGCAGCGGTCAAGGTAGTTTTACCGTGGTCAACGTGACCAATGGTTCCTACGTTTACGTGTGGTTTTGACCTGTCAAATTTTTCTTTTGCCATAACTCAAAGATTATTTTTTGTTAGTAATTTAATATGTTTTTATAAAAGCTTACAAAGTTGAGCTGTTGATGAGAATTGAACTCGCGACCTCTTCCTTACCAAGGAAGTGCTCTACCACTGAGCTACAACAGCAATGTGAGCGAAAGACGGGACTCAAACCCGCGACCCTCAGCTTGGAAGGCTAATGCTCTATCAACTGAGCTACTTTCGCATTTGTTAAAATTTGAAAACATCAAATCCCTGTTAGTCAATTATGATCACTCATTGATTGACGGTTAGAATTTTACTTTTTCAAATTAGTAAAGTGGGCAGTGAAGGATTCGAACCTCCGAAGTCGAAAGACAGCTGAGTTACAGTCAGCCCCAGTTGGCCACTTTGGTAACTGCCCCTTTTTTACTTTTTTTGATACCTAAAACAAAGATCGCTGAGCCTCTTGTCGGATTCGAACCAACGACCCCGAGATTACAAATCACGTGCTCTGGCCAACTGAGCTAAAGAGGCAAAGTGCTATTTCATAAGGTTTTTACCGTAGAAAAAGCCGTTTAAATACTGCTATTCAAACGGCTTGCAAATGTACGAATATATTTTGGACTACAAAACATTTCCCGCAATATTTTAATTTTTAGTGGTTTTTTCTTTATATTTACGCATCTGTTTCTCTACTGCATCGAGAGTTAGGTCAACTGCCTCTTCAAAAGAATCACACGTTTTAGATGCAAAAAAATCAACATTTGGTATCGAAACTTTAATTTCAGCTTCTTTATTCGTTGCTGTTTCCGGTTTTACTACCTTTAAATACACTTCTAAGTTCAGTATTTCATCAAACAGTTTTTCTAATTTCAACGTTTTCTTATTGATATAAGATTCCAGTGTGGTAGTTGCATCAAAATTGATGGATTGAATCCGTAGTTTCATAATAGCCTCCTTTTTTTATTTTGCTCTTGGATGAGCGAGTTTATATATATTGTATAATTCTTCGAAACTTGTATGTGTGTAAACTTGTGTTGCTGCCAGGCTGCTGTGCCCAAGCAAATCCTTCACGGCATTTATGTCGGCACCTCCGTTCAGCAGGCTTGTGGCAAATGTGTGACGAAGCACGTGCGGGCTCCTTTTGTGCAGGCTGCTTACTTCCGACATGGATGCATGTACCAGGTTGTACACCATTTTCGGGTACATTTTTAATCCGTTTGTCCGTACAAACAAGTACGGTTCCGGTATCTCCACTTCCAGGTTTCTTAACAGAATATAGCGCTCTATATCCTTGCCGAATGAAATGTCAAACGGGATAATACGTTGTTTATTTCTTTTTCCGGTAACCTTTAAGCTTCCTGAAGGTAAATCAACATCTGTATCCTTTATATTGATAAGCTCTGAAAGGCGGATACCTGTCACGTAAAACATCGCGAGGATAAGTTGATTTCGTACCGGTTCAAAGCTTTCGGTTATGAACGGATTCTCCAATACGTTGTTCATCTCATTTTCCTTAAAAAACGCTGGAAGAGACTTCTTTGTTTTAGGTAAAATTATTTTTAACGTCGGATTGGATTTCAAATACCCCCGTACGAGTAAAAAATGCCAGAATGATTTAAGCGTCGATATCTTGCGTGATAAGCTACGGGCTGATAGGTTATTGTTCATCAAATCAAGTACCCATTGCTGTATCTGCTGGGAGGTAATTGTTTTTGGGTCAACACTTTCTGGTGCTGTTTTTAAAAAGCTGCAAAATTGGGACAGGTCGGTATGATACGACAAAACAGTATGAGATGAATAATTCTTCTCATACTGTAAATATTGCAGAAATTCGTTTATCATAACCGTATATTCAAATCTGCAACGAAAATAGAATAAATAAAGCAAGGAAACTATTTTTTCCTTCTGTTTTTTACTATTCTTCGCTAAGATTCTTCTTTTGTACGTAAATCGCGTGCATTTTATCGTCACGTTTTACGATGGAAGGTTTATCAAAACATTGACGACGACGTAATTCTTTTACAACACCTGTTTTTTCAAATTTACGTTTGAATTTCTTCAATGCTCTTTCAATGTTTTCGCCTTCTTTGACTGGGACTACGATCATAATTACTAAGTATTTATTTAAATTTGTATTTGTTTTTTATTTGGACTGCAAAGATAGATAATCATTTTGAATAATCCAATAATTTTTTTCTTTTTCTTACCAGAATGAATTATTGTACATGTTTTTTTGTTTCTTTTACATTATACTGTCTTTTAAAATGCATAAAACTAATCTTTTATACGTATTTATACAAATATGAGTATGTTCAGCATGACTATAAAACAACGTTTATAAATATCAAAGTTAATTTATACCAACGTAAAAAGTTTTTTTAAAGATTAATTGTGTACTGATTCCCATTTTCTAATTGTTTGTGTAATAGCGTACCATGGGTCTGTTTATGGAGGTACGGTCCACAATTTCGAACCCTGCACGTTCAAAGGAAGTATACAGCCCAATCCATGCAAATGAGTCCGGCAGTTTCTCTTGTGTAGGAATAGTAGGGTAGGCTTCAATGATGTCGATTCCCGCTGCTTTCGCATAGCCTGTCACTCTTTTCAGCAGTGCCACCGATACTCCGTTCCTTCTGAAATATTTGTCTATGAAAAAGCACGGTATCGACCACACCTTCTCCTTATCAATGCGTTTGTGCACCCTCGACTTTTCAAGCTTTACAAAGTCTTCACGGGGGGCAAATGCACACCATGCAATAGCTCGTCCTTCATATATCCCAAGTATTCCTGCCGGTTTATTTTCCCAGACAAGTTCTTTCATGGCGTTTTTATTCCCGTCTTCTGTTTTCCCTTCCCGGAATTCAGGCTTTGGTAAACGGTAATACATACACCAACAGTTTCCACAGGCTCCTTTGCTGCCGAATAGTTCGACAAACAGCCCCCAGTTCTTTCGTGTCAGGGGTTCAAAAATAAGTTGGTCTAAAAAGTTTGTTTCCATATCCTGTTGCGTCTTTCTGGTTGGATTAATCTTTTTTCTTTCATTAAAGGCTTATACCAAATAGAAATTTCTTCGATATTGGTATCCTTGTCCTCTTTTATTTTGGCGGACAAATGTAATGAGAATATTTATGATAAGTAATCGTAAATATTTAATTTTATAAATGTTAATCCACAGAAGCTTACATTTGATTGTCCCGGCAATTATTAATTACTTAGTGGGATAAGTTGAATTTCAAGACAAGGCACAAAAAAAAGGTGGGATTTTTAAATCCCACCTTCAAATTTTGTTTCTCTTATGTTTCATTAGGGAGGTTAAATCCTATACGACAAGAAAAACGGAAGAAATCTTTTTGTAAACAAAGATAAACTTTTCTTCCTTTGAATAAAAGTGGTACAGTCAATACAAAATTACGATTGGATTTGTCTTGGTTTTGAATAATCGTTTAGGTTAAAGAGACAAATGCTATTGGTTCACTACACCATAATTGACTGTACCACTTACAACGTATTGTTTTTGGTTTGGTAATAAGTTCTGATCGAATTTAAGGTTGATTTGAATTGCAAAATTCCCAATTAATTCCTTTTTTTAGATTAAAAGGTTATGCAACGATGGTATTCCATCTGATTTTTTGAGGCGGTGTAACTATTACAGGAGGATCGTCCTGTGGAGCCATTTGTTTACCCGCACCTGAAAGTGCATTTAAATTTTCTGACAGAGTAACCTGTTCTTGGAGATTTTGAGAGAATAGATCTTTTTTCACAACAGTATTTTTTTTGATTGATTTTGTATTGCAAAAGAATACAAAATAAATCCAATATCAATAGAAAATACCGGATTTATTTTATGGACAGTGTGAAAAGTAAAACAATATAAATGTTTGATATAAAGCAATATATGCAGGAATGAAAACCTCTGTATATGGACATGGTTAATTCCGGTAAAAAAAGTATAAGAATATGCTTAAAATTGTCGCAGGTAGTCGACCAGATTATCGGAATTTTGCATCTGAAGCTTTGTCCGAAGGCGATATCGATGCTTGGTAATCGATTCAAGTTTTACATCCAGGATAGTGGCAATCATTCCCGTGTCGAATCCGGCTAAAAGCAAACAGCAAATCAATATGTCACGTTTGGAGAGTGTGGGGAAGTTTTTTAATAAACGTAGGGAGATATCGGTATACTCCAGGTCCATACAGGCAATTAATTCTTCATGGAAAGTGATATTTTGTGACGGTTGCATTTCCTTTGATTCATTTTTCCAGATTCCGGGTCGTTTGATGACGTTTTTTCGATGCTGATCGATGTTCAATAGCAGGATAGCTTGTAATTTCAATTGTTTCTCGAGCAAGGTGCTGTTTTCTCTTTCCTTCTCCACCTTGTCTTTTTCTATTTCTACAAAGGCTTTTTCTTTTGCAAGCATTTCGTTTTGAACATCAAACTGTCGCTTTCTGATCCTTAGCATCCAGAATAATACGGCAATTGCAGAAATGCTTAATACAAACAAGCTAAATAACAGAAATAAACCTCTCTGTTTGTTGTTAATAATTAGTTGCTGATTCTCAATTTGTAACCCCTGGTATTTGTATTTTTTATCTAACCCGGCAAAACTGACCGACAGTTTACGTTTGTTTACAGAATCTTTTACCTGGATAATTGTCTTCGCTGTCCGTAACGCTTCTTTTAGGTTGCCTTTTTTTTCATGAATGGCTAGCCATAGCTTGTAATAATCGGTTTCAAACTCTTTAGGGTCCTTAATCTGTTGCAGCAGCATTCTTGCTGAATCCAGAGCTCCAGTATTAATATAGGCTTTTGCTATCAGGTACCATTTATTCGCATCATAAACAGCGATATGGGTTAGGGGGGAAAGTTTAAAATAATACAGGGCCTTCCGGTAATCATGTTGTTCAAAATATACTGCTCCAATACCTTTGTCGGCAATGGACATCATCATGGTGTCCTTAAGCTTTAATGCCTGTTTCCCGGCTAACGTATAATAGAAATTAGCACTGTCGTACCTGGAAATAAGCATGAAGCCATACCCTAGTTTTACCTGACTGATAATGCCGTTTTGTGTATTGTTACAAAGTTGAAATGGACGAATCGACAGTCTGAAATAATGAATCATACTGTCATATTGCTTTTGTGATTCATACATTTTGGCTTTGTCACAATAAATTAATCCAAGGAGTTTATAATTAGTTGTCTTTTGCGCAAATGCCTGGGCTTTTAGTAAATTATTGGCTTGTTCATTGGCGCTTCCTCTGTTTTCTGCTGTGCGGGCATGATAAAGCCAGGCATATCCGGCACGTTCAGGTTCACTACCCGTGTAGTAATCGGTGGCAACTGTAATGATAGAATCGGACTCGATCTTAATATCGTTTCTATCCTGGGCCTGGCTCATCAAAAGTGCATAAAGTGCTTTTGTGGAGCGGGGATAAAGAGTGTGGGGGTTAACATGTTGCAATATATGTAAAGCCGAATCAGGGGCACTTTCCATAAGATCTTCGGCGGTTTTTATCTCGTTGGGCACTGTAGAACAGGCGCACAGGATCAGGCAAATAAGTGAGTATTGCAGAAGACGAAAACTAAAGTTTCTAAACATATCTGTAAAAATTTGTCGCACAAAAGTACAATTTTTATCATAATACAGATAATATTATGTCGTATTTAATTTTCAGAAATTCATTTTGGTTATTATTAAGTGTATTTAATGCTACAGGATGTACCTCGTAATTGCAACTGAAACCAATAAGAGAGGTTTTGAATGTTGTTATCGTTACTTTTGAAGATTTATTAACCGATTGTATACCATTACTCTTTATACAACTTGTTTTTTATCGGTTTAAATCTTGCAATGTTTTATTTCTGTGCTACTATAATTAAATGGAACAATATAATGTCTTGTTTTATTTCTTAATATAATATGACCTCTCCCCCTGCTCTCGCTCAATCCCGATAGCTATCGGGAGAGGGTGATAGAGCTAATGGTTTATGAGGATATATTTAGAAAAACAGGACATTATAGACTTCCTACTACTTATATGCATAGAAACAATGGTTGTCAGAAGTTTAAATCTTTGAGCCTTTCGATAAACTCTTTCATCCCTTCTGAAGCTCCTTTCTGAATAACGGTAATGTTATTCTGCAAATGATTCACTTCATGCGGATCAATCAGGTAAACAGGAACTCCTGATTTTACACTGTTAATCAGTCCGGCAGCCGGGTATACCTGCATAGAAGTACCGATAATTAAAAACAGTGCGGCACTTGCAGTCATACGTTCTGCCTTTTCAATCTCCGGTACAGCTTCGCCAAACCACACGATGTGGGGTCTTAGCTGATATCCTTTCGGACAACAATCGCCCGGGTTAATATCCGGATGGTTAGGATCTACATCGAATACTTCCTCTCCCGGACCTGTCGACCTTACTTTCATTAATTCACCGTGAAGGTGCACTACATTCGTACTACCCGCACGTTCGTGCAGGTTATCCACATTCTGTGTAATAATCTGTACATCATAGTCTTTTTCCAGTTTTGCCAAAGCGTAATGTGCTTCATTCGGTTTGCTGTCAAGCAATTGCCTGCGCCGTTGGTTATAAAAATCCAATACCAGGGCTTGATTTCTCCGCCAGCCTTCGGGTGTTGCCACGTCGTTAATCTCATATTTCTCCCAAAGTCCCCCTGAATCGCGAAAAGTACTGATACCACTTTCTGCACTCATGCCTGCACCTGTCAAAACGATAATTTTTTTCATGATGTTTGTTCTGTTTAGTACCTGCAAAGGTATAAATTTATAGCTTATTTATCCGAAACAATGATGCAAATTGAATGGGTTTATTTATATAACCCTCCTTTATCCCTGATGACTTCATTGCAAACTTTACTGTCTTTTTTATCTGCTGGAAATTACTTTATGAATGCCCATATAAGTTGTTATCGATTCATTCAGGCACCAAGCCGGGGTAACTGTTTTACTTTTTTCATAGTGACACATATTTTTTAAGGTACTGAAAGATGCTGACTTGTCGGCATACGTAGTTCCAATAACTGTTGTGATGTCGGATTTTAATCTCATTCCAACGAACCCTATTATACACTCGTTTTAGGTATAAAGAGGAATCGATGAGACTTTCTTGGGAATTTGTTGGGGGTTCCGAGAGGTTCACCCCTCCTAACCCCCAGGAAACCCCCAGGAAACCCCCAGGTAACCCCCTCGGAACATAGAACAGATAGCATTTATATTGTTCTGTGTTCAGTGTTTCGAGTTTGAAGGGTTTGAAGAGTTTGAAGGGTTTGAAAGTTTGAAGAGTTTGAAGAGTTTGAAAGTTTGAAGAGGTTGAAGAGGTTGAAGAGGTTGATTATCTATGATTATAGCCTGTTTTTAGTAAATTATTCCTACATTTGCGTTTCATATCTTAACTAAAAAATGGAGCATTATTACATACAACGCATAGGTTATCAATTGTTTGCCGCAAATATAAATCACTTTCCGGATAATAAAGATATGCCGGTATTGGTATTCCTGCACGACTCCTGGGGATGTGTGGATATGTGGGGCGATTATCCCGAAAAACTGGTGGCAATGAGCGGATTAAACGGATTGTTGTACGACCGGCGTGGGTATGGACAATCTTCCCCGTTTGCCGTAACACAACGCACTGAATTTTACCTGCACGACGAAGCCCATGAACTGATCGAAGTGCTCGATGCCTGCGGTATAAAGCATGCCATTCTTTATGGACACAGCGACGGAGCCTCCATTGCTTTGCTGGCGGCAGCACTTTACCCTGAACGGTTTAAAGGACTGATACTTGAAGGGGCACATAGTTTTATTGAGGACTCGGGTAAAGCGGCTGTTCTTGAAACACGTGAAAGGGCTAAAGATACCAGCCTGTTAGCCAGCCTGGAGAAATACCACGGTGACAAAACATCAGAACTTTTCCGCCTCTGGCATGAAACATGGCTCAGCGATTACTTTACACACTGGACTATTGTACCTCTGCTACATGCTATCACCTGTCCCGTATTGGCTTTTCAGGGAGAACATGACGAATTCGGAAGCATTGAGCAGCTTAATATATTGAAAAAGGAAATCCCGGCATCTGTTACCATTGCTGAAATACCTTCAGCCGGACATACACCGAGAAAAGAAGCTGAAGAAGAAACCCTGGAATGGGTAAAAGAGTTTTTTAAACAAAACTTTTAAACATTTACTATTTTTTCATTTACTATTTACTATTTAATGTAATATATAGCCAATCAGCCAATTAACCAATTAACGAATCAACCATTCAACCAATCAACTAAGAACACGGAACACGGAACACGGAACACAGAACACGGAACCAATTAACCAATCAACGAATTAACAAAACACAGAACATGGAACTAAGACCTTGTACAGAACTACAATTACCAGAAATACTGGATCTATTTAATGATGCAATTCTGAATTCAACCGCATTGTATGATTACAAAATACGTACCATGGACATGATAGTTGCCTGGTACGCCGATAAACAAAAAAAGAATTTTCCGATTGTCGGAGCATTCGACGAGACCAATACCTTGTTGGGTTTCTCAACATACGGCATGTTTCGGGTACAGCCGGCTTATAAATACTCGATAGAGCATTCGGTCTATGTGCGGGCTGACAAAAGAGGACAGGGTCTGGGGAAAATACTTCTCAGTGAAATAATCAAAAAAGCAGAAGAGCAGGATTTTCACATTATGGTGGGCGTTATTGATACTTCCAATACGGTAAGTATGAAGCTACATGAAAAAGAAGGATTTGTTCTGACAGGCATCATGAAAGAAGTAGGTTACAAATTTGGTAAATGGCTTGATGCGGCTTTCTATCAGTTGACATTGAAAACACCTGAGCATCCGGTAGGGGAATAAACTTTTTAAAAATTAAAAATTAAAAATTAATAATTGACAGATCACTGACAAGTAAGTACTTATAGGTAACAAAGAGATCATTAAATATCTATGATTATTTATAAGATGTGATCAATGAAAAAATAGTTGTAAAACAACAGAAATCAATAATAACTAGTATACAAAGGACATGGAGAATAAAAAAATAAAATGGGGTATTCTGGGTACCGGGAGAATTGCCAATGCTTTTGCAACAGCTCTTCAGGTAGTTGATAATTCTGAGCTATATGCAGTGGGCTCACGTGATAAGGCAAAGGCTGAGCAATTTGCGTCTGACTTTAATATCCCGGTTTCGTACAGAAGCTATGAAGAACTGGTACAAGACCCGGAAGTAGATGTATTGTATATAGCCACTCCCCATAACACGCATATGGCAAACACCTTGCTGGCATTGAACCACAACAAGCATGTACTGTGCGAAAAGCCGCTGGGGGTTAATCAGAAAGAAGTGAAAATAATGATGGAAAAGGCCGCTGAGAAAAAGCTTTTCCTGATGGAAGCCCTGTGGAGTCGTTTCCTGCCAAATATTATAAAGACCAAAGAACTTGTTGAATCAGGTATAATCGGGGACGTGAAATTGCTGACGGCATACTTTGCATTTAAGTCGGATAAAGGACCTGAACACCGGCAGTTTAATATTGACCTGTGTGGTGGAACGTTGCTGGATATTGGAATCTACAATGTCTTTCTTTCATTGCTCTTGCTGGGAAAGCCTAAAAGTATTTCAGCCAAAGCCGGTTTGAATGACCAGGGTGTGGATGCAACTTGCAGCTACTCGTTCGGATACGACAATGATACACTTGCCGTGATGTATTCTTCTTTTTTGGCAGATTCCCCGACTGTTGCAGAAATACATGGAACAACAGGTAAAATAATGCTGGAGCACAAATGGTTTTGTCCTGGAAAGGTGAGACTGGTTCATTCGGACGGTCGTGAAGAAGTGTTTGAATTCGGGGTGGAAAATAACGGGTATGAATTGGAAGCTTGGGAGGTTGCCAACTGTATCCGGTCAGGCAAGACTCAAAGTGACTTGTGGAGCCTGAATGATAGCCTGCAATTGGTGGAAATTATGGATGATATACGAAAAGAATGCGGTATTGTTTATCCGAAGCATGATCTTTAAGATAGAGGTAAGAGGCAAGGAGTAAGTAGTCGGTAGTTGGTAGTCGGTAGTAAGAAAGTGTTTAGTCCTGAAATAGGTTTACAAAAAAGGAAACAATATTATTGACAATACAATATTCAGGATTTAAAAAATAAATGAGGTTATGTAAGAAAGGGGAATATTCAGACGGTACTCGTTGTACTCTTCTGAAACATATCAACTATAAGTATATCAGAATTATCAAATGAAAACACGTAACATGCTTATTTTTTTGTTAGGCTTCCTTGGATTGGGAGCTTTTGGAGGGGGAGGAGTATTCATCCTTTCTCCAGGTGGGGAGATGATGGGAATGCCTTTATCAGCCATTGGTAATTCACCATTTACCAGCTTCCTGATACCGGGTATTCTATTGTTTACAATACTGGGTGTGATTCCACTGGTGTTGGTTTACACGCTTATTAAAAAACCTAAATGGTGGTTGCCGGAGTACTTTAATTTCTTCAACGATATGTACTGGGCATGGACGTATAGCATTTATGTTGGTTTTGCCCTGATAATATGGATACAAACAGAAATGATTGCCATGAAAATGGTACATTGGTCGCATACCTTGTATATGGGTATTGCCCTTGCCATCCTTTTTATAGCTATGCTGCCACAGGTACGGATGCTCTATAAAAAATAGTTGAAGGATTAAACCATTTGATTTGAATTTTGTTGATAGTATTAAGTCAATTTTTAAAACAATCCTTCTTAGAGAGGAAAAACCAAGTATGAACAAAACTGCATTAATAACAGGAGCCTCAGGGGGACTGGGAAAAGAATTTGCACGGATACATGCCTCAAAAGGGGATGATCTGGTTTTAATAGCACGTAGCAAGGATAAACTGGAAGCTTTGAAATTTGAACTGGAAAAGCAATTCAGTGTTTCAGTAGTTATTCTTGTTAAAGACTTATCCGATCAATATGCTCCAAAGGCTGTCTACGATGCCGTAAAAAATCTGAATATCAGGGTTGATTACCTGATTAATAATGCAGGATTCGGAGATTTTGGTTTGTTTGCCGAAACAAACTGGGAAAAGCAATTAGAAATGATAAACCTGAACATTACTTGCCTGACGTATTTAACCCGGTTGTTTTTGCCGGATATGATACAAAATAAGTACGGCAAAATTCTGAACATAGCATCTACTGCTGCTTTTCAACCTGGTCCGACTATGTCAGTATATTTTGCAACAAAGGCGTTTGTATTGAGTTTCTCCGAAGCAATAGCCAATGAATTAAAAGGTACGGGAGTTACAGTAACCGCATTGTGTCCGGGTGCTACCGATACAGGGTTTAAAGCGGCGTCATCGTTGGAGGATAGCAATCTGTTTAAAGGAACTCAGATTGCAACATCGAAAGAGGTAGCTGAATTTGGTTACACTAAGATGATGGAAGGTAAAACAGTAGCTATTCACGGAGTCGTAAATAATTTATTGGCTCAATCAGTACGGTTTGCTCCAAGAAATATTGTTACTTCATTAGCACGGATGAAATTAAAGGAAAAATAAGCTTTTTGTTAACAATGAAAAGAGCTGTTAGCTCAAAATGACAACGATAAACGACAAAAATCAAAGAAAAAGAATTTTTATTTTTAAAAATAATGTGTATGAATAAAATAAGAAGTCCAGTAAAACCGCCACGTTCGGAGTATATTTTGTATACTTACCTGCGTGTATAAAAAAAAAAGAGTAAGTTTTTTAATTAAATGATAAAAAACTTTGAAATATAATTATATAACACTATCTTTGTAGGACATTAAAATAATAAATATCAACAATGAGTAAAGGAACAGTTAAATTCTTCAATGAATCTAAAGGATTTGGATTCATCAGCGAAGATGGTTCAAAAAAAGAACATTTTGTACACATTTCTGGGTTAATTGATCAGATTCGTGAAGGCGACACCGTCGAATTTGATTTGCAAGAAGGCAAAAAAGGATTGAATGCAGTAAATGTAAAAGTAATTTAGTATATACTAATTGACTTTTGTCACATCATCAGAGAAGCCTATCATTCAATTGATAGGCTTTTTTTGTGCGTGTAATCTTCATATTCATACTATTTTTATTTGATATTAAACTTTTTAAATGCAGGATGGTCTAAATAGCTAAGAATTGTTCTTTTAAAATCATTAAACTATGAAAAAGATTAACCATGCCAATTCTTTTTCCTATTTTTGTCAAATTAATTGGTTAAAATTAATAAAAAACAACAGAGTCTAGTTTACCTAAATATAAATTTATACAATACATTATCCTCATTTTTATTTTATACTTTATGAGAAAAAAACACACAACCATTTTCCTCGGACTTTTTATAACCTTATTCATTCAGTCGTATTCGCAGAACAAAATTGTTCCTGATTTTGCAACACTCATCACCAACCGGTTTTCGAAACAATGGATCAATACTCCTCAGGAAAAAGTGTATATCCAGACGGACAAACCGTATTACAGTGCCGGGGAAGAAATCTGGTTTAAAGGCTATCTGGTAAATGCCACCACCCTAAAACCAACAGCTTACAGCAAATTTATTTATGTTGAATTGATCAGTAAGCTGGATTCGGTACTCTATCGAATAAAGATAAAAAAAGACTCGCTGGGTTTTGCCGGCCATATCAAGTTAAAAGCTGAAATACCTTCCGGGAACTATTCACTTCGGGCATATACCTACTGGATGCAAAACACACCGGATGAATTCTTTTTCAGCAAGAACATTCTTATCGGAAATGGCATTGACAACCGCATTACGAGTACAATCACCTATGGCATACCGGTGAATGGATTAGTGCCTGTTACTATTACTTTCATTAATTCCTCTCATAACCCAATTCCAGGGAAACGAGTGGAGATTGCTCAAAATTGGACCAGTGCACTAAAAAAGAAAACTGGCATGGTGACCAATAAAGAAGGTCAAATAAAGTTGGTGATTTCAGTTGATGCGAATGATAATTCCAAAAAGAATCTGGAAGTCTCCATCGAAGATCAAAAATATAAAAACAATTTCTTCCTCCCTGAGTTTAGTACAGACTTTGATGTACAGTTCTTTCCGGAGAGTGGGGTGTTTTTGAATAACAGTTTGCAATCCATTGCATTTAAAGCGATAGGCAAAGACGGATTGTCTGTTGATGTTACAGGAAAAGTGTTTTCTGATAAGAATGAGGAAATTACCGGATTGTCAACCTTACACAAAGGAATGGGCAAATTCTCTGTACAAACCCAGCCTAATGAAAGTTATTATGCACTGGTAAAGACAGCAAATGGTCCTGAGAAACGGTTTGAACTTCCTAAAACAGAAGCGGAAGGGGTAGTCATTCATTTGGTATATAACCGGGGAAAGATCTTGTATGAAGTGGTAAATCAAACAGGGATTCCAAATAAATCTCTTTACCTGTTGGTTCATTCGCGTGGAAAAGTATACGTGATCCAGCCATTAAACTTTTCAGAGGGTCAGATGTTGGAAACGTTGCTTCCTCCGGGAATTGTTTCTTTTTCTGTAATAGATTCACTTGGACATTTCTTTTGCGAGCGGTTAAGTTTTATCCGGAACAATTCATTTCAGGCTATTTCAATGGAAAGCGATAAAGCAACCTATGGTAAACGTGAAGCTGTTGACATGCGTTTGAAAATTCAACCTGCTACCGGAGAAATTGCACAGGGGAGTTTTTCAGTCAGTATTACCGACAGTCGTACAGTAAAACTCGATTCCCTTGCAGGTAATATCCAGAATTATTTACTGCTTTCATCCGATATAAAAGGGTATGTTGAAGATCCGGGAGCCTATTTTGTTGATAATAAAACTTCAACCCGTGAGAAAACAGATGTGTTAATGATGACTCAGGGTTGGCGTCGATTTAAAACTGCTGATATTGTAAATGCTGTTTATAAGCCCCAAGCTTTTTATATGGAAGAAGGTCAGGCACTAACGGGAAAAGTGCTGAACTTCTTTAACAAACCATCAAAAAAAGCTGCGATCATCATGTTTACTCCTTATAAAAACATGATACGAATGTCAAAGACTGACAGTCTGGGCAGGTATATGATTGATGGGATAGAATTTCCTGACAGTACTTCGTTTGTACTGAAGGCAAAAAAGGGTAAGAGTATTACAGATGTAGAGATAGTGCCTGATGCAGATGATTTTCCGAAACCGGATGTGTTTATCCCGATACTTTCGGGTGCAGATACTGATAAGGCACAAGAGGACTATTTCAAACAAAGTACAGAAAAGTATTACTATGAAGGCGGAATGCGTGCAGTCAATCTTTCCGAGGTTACTGTGAAAGCAGCTAAAAAAACGGATACTCAGAATGAGTATTATTCCGGCCTTGCCGATAATGTGATGACATCCGAACAGCTTGATAAATATCCCGGAATGAATTTGCTGGATATGCTTCATACCATTCCGGGGATTCAGGTGACTGGCGATAAAATTTCTATTCGTGGAAGTATGAACAACCCAATGTTTTTGGTAGACAATATTCAAATGCAGAATATGGATGAAATATCCTATCTGACGACGTTCGACATAGAAAGCATTCAGGTATTTAAGGGGGCGAGTGCTGCTATTTTCGGATCAAGAGGCGGGAACGGTGTAATTGCTATTACACTCAAAAAAGGAGTTGCTGTAAAAGTCACTACTCCTGTCAGTTTATCACACATTATTCCGTTAGGTTATCAGAAGCCGGCGCAATTCTATATACCCAGGTATGAAGTTGACAGTGTCAGGAACAGTCCACATCCGGATCTAAGAACCACTATTTACTGGAATCCAAAGCTTGTCGCTGATAGTAAAGGCATTGTACATATTAAGTTTTTTACTGCAGATAAAGCAAATAATTACACAGTGGTCTTCGAAGGAATTACAAATGGCGGTGAGATATGCCGGTATACCGGCGTTTTGAAGAGAGAAGATAAATAACTGCTTTATTAAACTCTACAATAAACAAAAAAGCTACTGAGAATCAAATTCTCAGTAGCTTTTTTTGTTGAGTTACATGTATTATACTACTTTGTAGATATCCACATTTTCGACATCGAATGTTTTGATAAAGGCAGCATGACGGCGTACTTCCACTTCACCATAATTCAGGTAGATCTCAGCTGATTTGCGGAACAAATCGTCCGTATCACGTGAAGCATCGATGATAAGCAGGTAGCTCATAACAATATGACCTGCCATTTCAACCAGACGGCGTGCCTGGAAGTCAAGATATTCCTGACTCTTAGCTTCAGTTACACGTGCTACTGCATTGCCATAGAGATTCGTCATAATCTGCAGGCGTTTGCGGAATGAACTGAATTCAGGTTTGATAGGCTGTGCATCATAATCACGAATTATTCTGAGGTAATTTCCAGTGGTTACGTGACGTATAGCAGCAACTACCTGTAATTGAGAAGTTCCTTCATAAATAGTCATGATACGTGCATCGCGGAATAAGCGTTCGCAGGCATAATCTTTCATAAAGCCTGAACCACCATGTACCTGGATGCTGTCGTATGCATTCTGGTTGGCATATTCGCTTGTAAACATTTTAAGCATTGGAGTCAATGCATCTGCCAGTTTTGAGAATTCTTTATAATCTGCTTTTTCTTCCGGTTCAAGTTTGCGTTCGTTTTCAATAGCTTCATATGCTTTGTAAACATCTACAAAACGGGTTGTTTCATACAATAAAGCACGAGAAGCATCCAGTTTTGCCTTGATAATTGATACCATTTCGTACACGGCCGGGAATTCAATAATAGCTTTTCCAAACTGACGACGATCTTTGGCATATGCCAACGCTTCGTTATAAGCAGCAGCTGATAGTCCTACCGATTGTGCACCAATTCCTAATCGGGCACCATTCATCAATGACATCACATATTTAATCAGACCCAAACGACGGGTTCCGACTAATTGTGCAGGAGTGTTGTTGAATACCAGTTCACATGTTGGAGAACCTTTGATACCCAGTTTATTTTCAATACGGCGCACTAACACCGTATGGTCATGTTTATTTTCAGCAACAAAATAAGATAAGCCACGTCCATCAGAAGTTCCTTCTTCTGAGCGGGCAAGTACTAATTTTATTTGAGCATCGCCATTGGTGATAAAGCGTTTTACACCGTTCAGATACCACATTCCATCTGCTTCGTTGTAAGTAGCTTTCAACTGTACAGCTTGCAGGTCCGAACCGGCATCCGGTTCGGTAAGGTCCATTGAACAGGTTGCTCCTTCACAAACAAGTGGCAGATATTGTTGTTTGATTTCATCTGATGCAAATTCAGAAATTGTTTCAGCACAATCCTGTAAGCCCCAAATATTAGCAAAACCGGCATCAGCACGTGATACCATTTCGCCCGACATAACATAGGCTACCATTGGAAAGTTCAACCCACCGTACTGACGTGGCAGAGTAATTCCATACACACCGGCCTGAGTCAGTGCATCATGGTTTTCCTGTGTTCCACGAGCATAAATAACACGGCTGTTTTCAACCTGTGGACCTTCATGGTCAACGCTTTCAGCATTTGGTGCTATTACATCAGCAGCAATTTCCCCGATAATTTCGAGTACTTTGTCGTAGTTGTCAATGGCATCTTCGAAATCGCGGGATGCATAATCATATTTGTCTTTATCAGCAAAATTGCGCTCTTTGAGGGCAACTATTTTCTTCATCAATGGATGTGAAAGCTGAAATTTTATTGCGGGATTATCGTTATAAAAATTCATATTACTTCGAGTTCTTTTTGTAGTATTTAATCATTTTAGGCAAAACTTCTTCCACATTCCCGGTAATTACATAATCGGCAATCTGGTTGATAGGTGCTTTCGGATCATTGTTGATGGCAATAATCATAGCACTTTCCTGCATTCCGGCAATGTGCTGGATTTGTCCTGAAATTCCACATGCAATATATAATTTTGGGCGAACAGTTGTTCCTGTCTGGCCTATCTGACGTTCGTGTTCGGCAAAACCTGCATCAACTGCTGCGCGTGAAGCACCAACTTCTCCACCCAATGTGGCAGCCAGTTCGAATAGCAGTTTGAAATTATCGGCACTTCCAACACCATAGCCGCCCGATACAATAATCGGCGAGCCCTTAATGTTTAGTTTCGATTTTTCCATATGCCTTTCTATCACTTCCACTACAAAATCCGTATCAGCAACATACTTGGATACTTCGAGTTTGTGGGTCTTACCAACAAATTTAGCATCCTTGATTTCTTTCTTCATAACGCCTTCGCGTACTGTTGCCATTTGAGGACGACAGTCAGGATTTACAATGGTGGCTACAATGTTTCCACCAAAAGCAGGACGTATTTGATAAAGCAGGTTTTCGTATACTTTTCCTTGTTTCTTATCTTCATAGGTACCGATTTCAAGCGAAGTACAGTCGGCAGTTAAACCGCTAAACAGGGCTGAAGATACCCGTGGTCCTAAATCACGTCCGATAGAAGTAGCTCCCATCAGTGCAATTTGAGGTTTTTCCTCTTTAAATAAATTTACCAGTAAAGAGGTATGAGGCATTGAAGTATAAGGAGCCATACGTTTGTCGTCCAAAAGGTGAAGTACATCAACTCCGTATGGGAATACCTGTGCTCCGATACCATCCAGTTTGTAACCGGCGGCAACTGCTTCTAATTTACAATTCAACTGTTTGGCAAGGCTGCGACCTTTCGTAAGGAGTTCCTGACTAACTTCTCCTACAATTCCATCTTCTATTTCGAGATATACAAATATATTGTTCATCGTGCTTATCCTATCGTGTGGTTAGAAATTAATTCTTTCATCAGACTCTCCATATCAAAATCACTTGCAGTCAGCCGTTTGCTTTCTTTAGCTGTAAAGACTACATTTTCGATTTGCTTCACTTTAGTAGGTGAACCAGTCAGACCTAACCATTGAATGTCATGCTGAATATCATTCACACCCCATTCAGTAATATTCAAATAAGGATGAGCATCATACAAGTCGGTATAATCAGAACCAGCTTCCTGTTTTTCAGAAGGAGTAGCTGCATGTTTGTATTTTAAAGTCAGTTTAGCGTGGCGTGGACGGCAGTTTGCGGCAGAACCGTTTACTGTTACCAGCATGGGAAGCGCACCCCTGACAATTTCAATACCACGTTCAAGACGACGTTTAACGGTAATCTTATTATCGGAGAGATCTAAAATTTCTTCAGCATATGTTATTTGAGGTAAACCTAATTTTTCAGCAACCTGTGGACCTACCTGAGCGGTATCACCATCAATAGCCTGACGGCCGCAAATGATTAAATCAACTTTACCCATTTTACGAATAGCACAAGCCAATGCATAGGAAGTAGCCAATGTATCCGAACCGGCAAACTCACGTCCGCTCAACAAATAACCGCCATCAGCACCACGATACATACTTTCACGAATAATCTCCGCAGCTCGTGCCGGTCCCATGGTTAAGATCTGAACCGTAGCACCTTTTATTTTACTTTTCAAGCGAAGAGCTTGTTCCAGCGCGTTTAGGTCTTCGGGATTGTAAATAGCAGGAAGCGCAGCACGGTTCACCGTACCATCAGCCTTCATTGCATCTTTCCCTACGTTGCGCGTATCGGGTACTTGCTTTGCAAGAACAACAATGTTAAAACTCATTTTCTGTTAATTAGTAATTAATATATTTTGACTGATAATTCTAAAATCGAATAGGTGTGCCTGTTTTTTTTTGACCGGGATTTCCATAAATGGAAGAAAATGGACATAGAAAAGAAAAAGACTCGCAAAAATAGCAGTTTTTATTGAATAAGCAACCGTTTTTGCACAAATTTCGAAAATTGTGCATAAATAGCATGGTATAGATACAAAAAAACGTGAGACTTTTCACAAAGTCTCACGTCTAAATAGGTATTAGTTTTTTTAAGGTATAAAAAAGATTGTGTTGTTTAGTTAACGATGCAAATAAACGGGTAAAAATGAAGTTCTACAAGGAATAAAATATGTTCTACAACCTGTTTTTTTAATACAACAACTTTTTAATGTAGCAATTATTACTGTTTTAACTATAATAATATCACATTTTCAGCATGTTATGAATTGTACTCACTTAATGGAAATTTTTATCATTTTTTGAGCACTAAATCGACATTATTGATAACTTTAACAGTTTGCTCTGAATCAAAAGACAAATTTAATCAATTATGTTGAATTTTCATGTAAATAGAAAATGAATCATTTCTTTTATTATTCTACCGAATATGTTCATAGTAAAAAATATATATCAATGAAAGAGCCGATTAACTCTCATAGTCGTTAATCCTGATCAATATATTTGAATTGAATATATAAAATTTCTAACTTTATAGTCAATTATATGTAAGTTGAGTATTTTTAGTGAATGAACTCTTTGAGTACGTCGGCAAAAAGATTGTGTTTTTTGTGACTTAGTCGTTTTAATTTATTACAAATGGAACTTCCCAAGTATCCGGAGACTTTAAGCCATAATTCATTACCCTAAGGACATAAAACGATGTACTTGTCCACAATTTATTCCGGTTAATCAGAAGGAGCATTGGGCTGTAACAGTAGTGTTTTCACCATTCATTAATAATCAGACTTTCGGCATGGGGTTTTAAGTATCAATCAACATTCATTTTTTTCTAAATGCCCACAAGAGCAGAACAAGATTCTTAATGAAGGTGTTTAGGACTTCGTTTATTTTACACCTTCCCATTATCTCTTTTACGTCATTTCTTAATTAATCTATTGATATTTCTTCCATATCCCATACTTATCCCACCTCTTTATATGATATGGGATATAGGTGGGACAACTATGGGACAACTATGGGATAACTAAGGGACAACCTATATAAGATGACGGACAGATATAGAATGCTTTCCGCTTTTGAAGAGTTTGAAGAGTTTGATGAATTTAAGTGTTAATTGCAAATCTGAGAAATGAATGTCTACTTTATCTTTAGCCGTCAAAGCCTATGAAAAAACACGTACTCAGATACTTTTTGATGTGTTTTTTCACGATAAATCTGTATCTTTGTGATTCATTTATATGTCTATGAGAAAAATATTGATCCTCCTGCTTACAGTCATTCAGCTATCGGCTTGTAATAAGACAACCCACAGTACTCAAAAAGAAGTGAAAACAGGTAACATACCTGAGTTTTCATCGGATTCTGCGTATATATATACTCAGAAACAAGTTGATTTTGGACCCCGTGTTCCGAATACTGCTGCTCACGATGCCTGTGCAACCTATTTGTCGGCAGAATTAAAAAGGCTGGGAGCTGAAGTCATTGAACAAAAAGCGAATCTGACAGCATTTGATGGAACGGTACTCAAATCAGTGAATATAATCGGTTCATTTAATACGAAAGCCGAAACGCGCATATTACTTTTCTCCCATTGGGATTCACGTCCTTGGGCAGATCAGGATCCGAAACCTGAGAATCGTAAAAAGCCGGTTATGGCAGCCAATGATGGCGCAAGTGGAGTAGGTGTATTGCTTGAAATGGCGCGGTTAATGGGAAAAAGTCTTCCGTCTGTAGGTGTTGATATTATATTTTTCGATACAGAGGACTATGGTGCTCCCGAAAGTTTTAAGAGCCAGAATACCGAAGATTCATGGTGCCTGGGAACCCAGTATTGGGCAAAAAATCCACATGTACCCGGCTATACAGCGAGGTTTGGAATCCTGCTGGATATGGTAGGAGGGAAACAGGCTACATTCTTTAAAGAACAAGCTTCAGAGTATTACGCCGGAAGTGTGGTTAATACAGTATGGTCACAAGCCAAAAGCCTCGGATTCGGTCAATACTTTATCGATCAAAAAGGGGGTGCTATCACAGATGATCATATTTATGTGAATCAAATCATTGGCATCCCAAGCATTGATATTATCCAGTATGACCCCAATTCAAAAAGCGGATTTGGATTTTACTGGCATACTACGCAGGATGTTATGGCAAATGTGGATAAGACTACCCTTAAGGCGGTGGGAACGACGCTGATGCATGTGGTGTATAATGAAAGGTGAGGAGTAAGAGGTAAGAGGCAAGGAATGAGAGATGAGGAATGAGGAATGAGTAGTAGGTAGCATTCCAGGCTGGAAATATCAGTCTAAAAATAAAATGAAACGACTGCAAATACAATTATTCTGCCCCAAGCCCCTCCCGATAAATCGGGATAAATTGCGGGGATGTTAAGAGTGGTAAGCGAGAATCACTTCATTTTGAGGAAATTGTTTTTAGGAGACGGTTGTAATTTACATCCTCTTTAGGGGCTTGGGGCAGTTAGTTTCATATGAGTATGGAGTAAGAGACAAGTAGTAAGAGGCAAGGAAATAGGACTGAGGTTTTCATACAATAAGAAATAATAAAACCAAATATCTATCATTGATTTTAAATGATATATTTGTTAATCTACAAAAATAAACGTACAATTCAGCATCTTGGCAATTATGAATTATGAATTACTTAGAGGTTTTCATACAATAAGAAATATCAAAACCATATATCTAATCATTGATTTTAAATGATATATTTGTTAATCTACAAAAATAAACGTACAATTCAGCATCTTGGCAATTATGAATTATGAATTATTAATTATGAATTACTTATTAGATTATGCCATTTCGTTATAAAAGGATAGCCGTAAAGATTGGGAGTAATGTGTTGACTCGTGCAGATGGGACTCTTGACATTACGCGCATGTCGGCGTTGGTGGATCAGATATCACAGTTACACAAAAAAGGAGTTGAAATAGTGATGGTCTCTTCCGGTGCTGTAGCTTCCGGGCGAAGTGTGATGGGTATCAGTAAAAAACTGGATGTTGTTGACCAGAGGCAACTCTTTTCGGCAGTTGGGCAGGCTAAACTGATCAATCATTATTATGAGCTGTTTCGCGAACATGGCATTGTGGTTGGGCAAGTACTGACAACAAAGGAAAATTTCAGTAGCCGCAGGCTTTATCTGAATCAACGGAATTGCATGCAGGTTATGCTTGAGAATAATGTAATCCCGATTGTAAATGAAAATGATGCCGTGTCAGTGTCGGAACTTATGTTTACGGATAATGACGAACTATCGGGACTAATTGCCTCGATGATGGATATGCAGGCATTGATTATCCTGAGTAATATTGATGGCATATTTAATGGCTCACCTGCAGAGCCGGAATCGAAAGTGATTCTAAAAGTAGAGAAAGGACAGGATCTATCCGACTTTATTCAAAGCAGTAAATCCACATTTGGACGTGGGGGTATGTTGACCAAAACAACCATTGCCCGAAAAATTGCTGACCAGGGCATTGAAGTCATCATTGCCAACGGAAGGCGCGAGAATATGCTCCTTCAATTGCTGGATAAAAAGACCGAAGTAGTTTCCACCCATTTTGTGGCCTCTGAAAGTGAGGTGTCCAGTGTTAAGAAATGGATAGCCCACAGCGAAGGTTTTGCAAAAGGGGAGATTCACGTAAACGAAAATGCAGCGAAGGCATTAACGGGTGAGACTGTTGTGAGCCTGTTGCCCGTAGGAGCCACTAAGATAGTAGGTGATTTTGAAAAAGATGATATTGTAAAAATTATAGATCACAACGGGTTGTCGCTGGGTGTTGGCAAAGTGCAATACGATAGTGGAAAAGCCCGCGAAATACTGGGAAAGAAGAACCAGAAGCCGCTTATACATTGCGATTATTTGTATTTGGAATAGAATGTAGGAAATCATAGAATATTTTAAACATAAGTTGAAATTTCTAAACTTTACTTTTAAAACAATAATGTATGATAACACCAGATTCTGATATCCGCTGGCAACAACGATTTATCAATTTTAATAAGGCTTTCAGTCAGTTGGACCGATTTATGCAAGAGAAATCATTGAATGAAATGGAAGAACAGGGATTAATTAAAGCCTTTGAATATACGTATGAATTAAGTTGGAAAACTTTGCAGGATTTACTGAAAGATAAAGGTTATACCAATGTGGTAGGTCCGAAACCGGTTATCGAGCAAAGTTTTCAGGATGGTTATATCGTTGATGGCAAAGGTTGGATGCGTATGCATGTGAGTAGAAACCTGACAAGTCATACGTATGATGAGGAAACTGCAGAAGAGATTATTAAAAGCATTCGAAGTGAGTATTTTGATTTGTTGAAAAATCTTCAGACAAGGTTGCAGGAAGAAAAAACAATAACTGATATTTGATTGAGATGAATGATGAACCAAAATATGGGTTACTGGAATCTGATATTATTCAGGTAGTTTCTACATTGCAACAAAACCGGAAAATAGCGAAAATAGTTTTGTTTGGTTCGAGGGCTAAAGGAACTTATCATGTCGGTTCGGATGTTGATATAGCACTATTTGGCGATGATTTGGGTTTAAATGATATATTGGATTTGTCTGTTGAAATTGAAAAACTGAGCATGCCTTATAAGTTTGATTTGATTATACATAGCCGTATAAAAGAGATTGCCTTGCTGGATCATATCAAGCGGGTAGGAATGACTTTGTTTGAACGTTGATGAAAAACTAATTTAACTGTAAAATACAGAAATAACTTAGTCTACCTAATATGCATTCAAGTTAATTAAACCTAATAGCAACTTTTACCTATCAATAATTCAGCTACTTTTGCGTTAAAATCATATTGAACAATATTATCCTGATTGTTTTTAAGAATCGGGAAACCAGAAATATCCACAAAAAATAAATTAAAATGAATTTACTGACTGTATTACTTCAAGTAACTGCCGCTTTGCCAACAGATTCAACATCAACAACAGTTGTTGCAGTGGCATCAAATCAGAGTTATTTTTCGTTATTATTAAAAGGGGGCTGGGTTCTGCTTCCGTTATTTTTGTTGTTTTTTCTATCCATCTATATGTTTATTGAACGTTGGGTGACGATATCCTCACTTGGTAAAAATGATACTCTCTGGTTTGGTCGTATCAGCGAACTGGTTGGAGAATGGAAAATAGAAAAGGCAATTAAGTTTTGCAATGAAAAACCAACTTCGTATTCAAAAGTAATTTCAGCAGGACTGGAAGCCACAGAGGGTGATGATATAGAAATTCAGGATGCCCTGCAAAGTGAAGCTCGTCAACAGATTTCAGTGCTCGAAAAGGGTATGAATTATCTGGGTATTACTGCGTCTATTGCCCCTATGTTAGGATTCCTGGGTACTATTTTTGGAGTAATCAAGATCTTTTATAACATTTCGGTGACGAATGATTTAAACATCGCAAATATCTCTGATGGTCTGTATCAGAAAATGATCTGTTCAGGAGCGGGGTTATTCGTCGGGATTATTGCCTATTCTGGGTATTATATTTTGAACGGACGTATTGATAAGATCGTTGTCCGGATTGATAAATGTTCGAATGATTTATTAAAAGATATCCGTAGCCATAAAAGAACATCCAGCGTTGAGCGTTGAGGACAGGAATCAGAAAAGAGGTAAGAGGTACCTATCATCAATTATGATTCAAATTTTAGATTAATATTCAAATTTCAGATTACTATATTCGGGAACTATTGCAGATCGACTGGCGACGAGAATCATGAACAGATTCTTCCTTACAGACAAATAATGGATCTTTCAATATATTCTTCACAGCACCATAAACCATTTCAAGACAATTAAAAATGAAAATAGAACGCAGAAAGTTGAGGACAGCAGAGGTCTATACGGCCTCGTTGAACGACATCATGTTTTTCCTGTTGTTGTTTTTCTTAATCATATCAACCTTAGTGACACCGGCTACTATTCGGGTACTGCTGCCACAGGCGAAAACTTCAGAAAAAGTAGTGGTAAAAAAACAGGTGAACCTGACAATCACAGCCGATCACCGTTATTATGTAAATCAGAAAGAAGTTGCTTTTGAGAATGTGGAAGCTCAATTATCAAACATACTCACTTCCAAGAAAGCAGGCGAAGATGTCATTGTATTGCTTCATGCCGATAAAACACTAAATCTTCAGGATGTGGTAAGTGTCATTGATATCGGGAATAAACTGAAGGTGAAAATGGTACTGTTTACACAAAAGTTGAAGAGCTAAATAAAACATGTGCTGAACATTTAAAATGAATAATCTGTTCCATCGTTCCTTTATTAAAAACACCTTCCAATGCAATCAGTTTCAACACCCTCATCCTGGAAACAAGCAGCTCAAAAAGCTTCGCGTTCGCTTAATCTGATAAGTGAAAATACCATTAACATGGTTTTACTTGCAGTGGCTGAAGAGGCTGTAGCAAAAACAGAATTGATTTTGTCTGAAAATGCCAGGGATCTGTCGGCAATGGATAGTAATAACCCGATGTACGACCGGTTGTTATTAACGAATGAAAGGATAGAGGGAATAGCACAGGATATTCGGAATGTAGTCTTGTTACCATCACCTGTTGGTAAAATATTGATTGAAACATTACGACCAAATGGATTGAAAATAACAAAAATAACCGTTCCGTTCGGGGTTGTGGGTGTCATTTACGAAGCACGGCCCAACGTGAGTTTAGATGTTTTCTCTCTTTGTATGAAATCGGGGAATGCCTGTGTGTTGAAAGGCGGAACGGATGCTTATAACTCAAATCTTGCCATCGTACATGTAATTCAAACAGTCCTTGAAAAATTCGGACTGGATAAAAATATCGTGACATTGTTGCCTGCCGGACGTGAATCGACTGCCGAATTGCTAAATGCAAGAGGGTATGTGGATGTGATTATTCCAAGGGGCGGAAAGTCTCTGATTGATTTTGTGCGTGATAATTCAAAAGTACCGGTAATTGAAACAGGGGCAGGAATCTGTCATACGTACTTTGATGAATCAGGTGATGTTGAAAAGGGTGCAGAGATAATTTTCAATGCAAAAACGAGACGTGTGAGTGTGTGTAATGCCTTGGACTGCCTGGTTATACACGAAAAGCAATTACGAAATTTGCCATTGCTTTGTGCTAAATTAGCCGAAAAGAATGTGATCATTTATGCCGATGTAAAAGCTTATACTTTTTTAAATGGCAAATATCCGAAAGCCTTGCTGGAAAAAGCCAATACTGAAAGTTACGGGATCGAATTCCTGGATTATAAAATGTCAATAAAAACGGTAGAGTCGATTGAAGAAGCCATTGAACATATTTCCACATACAGTTCAAAACATAGTGAATGCATTGTGAGTGAAAATAAAGAGAATATAGCATTTTTCGATACAATGGTAGACGCCGCCTGCGTTTATACCAATGCCTCCACTTCATTTACCGATGGGGCTCAATTTGGGTTGGGTGCAGAAATTGGAATAAGCACCCAAAAGTTGCACGCACGGGGTCCTATGGGGTTGGAAGAGTTATGTTCCTATAAGTGGATTGTAAAAGGGAATGGACAGATAAGGAAGTGAAAAATAAGCATATAATTCACTAAATTTCAAATATATTTACACTATTTGTTGTATATTCAAAAATAATTGTTTTCCTTTGTAACCGATAAGAAAGTGTACTTTTTCGTTGGGTTATGGGAATCTCTCCTTTCAAGGACTGAAATTGTTTTAACCTCGTTTGTTTATGCTGTTCTTGAAACACAATTTATTCAATTTTTATTTTATTTTATGAACATTTACGTAGGTAACTTAAGTTACAAAGTTCGCGAAAATGACCTTCAAGGGGTTATTGAAGAGTATGGTCAAGTAGAATCTTGCAAAATCATTAAAGATCGTGAAACCGGAAAATCTAAAGGATTTGCATTTGTAGAAATGGCTGATGATGCAGCTGCTGCAAAAGTAATCGAAGAATTAAACGGAGCTGAATTTGATGGTCGCTCAATGGTTGTTAAAGAAGCAAGACCAAGAAACTAAGATTTTTTTTCTAATCACACAAATGAACTTCTGTTATTGTAAAATAGCAGAAGTTTTTTTGTAAAGACCTAATCACGTATGAACAGATTTAAAGGAATTCTTGAACAAAGCGGTATATTTTCGAACCTCGTTGTCTTGTTTGCTATCCTGTGTTTATTTGTTTTAGTGTTATCGCCGATAACAGCATTAATCACGGTATCAAATCCTTCGAGTGTTGATCTGATAAAGGTATCGCAGTTAATACTTTCAATAGGGGTTTTTGTGCTACCACCATTTCTTTTAGCATATCTGTGCAGTAAAAAGCCACTTCATTTTCTTCATCTGGATGTGAAAACAAAATGGATTGATGCCGGATATGTGATTTTATTTATGCTCATTATAATTCCTTTTGTAAATTTACTCGGTGACATGAATCAGCACCTTGCATTACCGAAATTTCTTGCCGGATTGGAAAGTACGCTAAAGTCCATGGAAGATCAGGCAAATAAGCTTGTAGAACAAATGCTTCAGGTTCATGGGTATGCTGCACTGTTTTTTAATATATTTTTAATAGCCCTACTACCGGCAATCGGAGAAGAGCTGTTTTTTAGAGGAGCACTGATACGGATCTTTCAGAACTGGAAAGGAATGAAAACAGCTATATGGATTGTTGCTTTTATATTCAGTGCCATCCACATGCAGTTTTATGGCTTTATACCACGTTTATTAATGGGTGCTTTCTTTGGATATTTACTGTTGTGGCGTGGAAATCTATGGTTGCCTGTAATTGCTCATTTTGTTAATAATGTGGTAGCTGTTGTATTTTATTATTTCAAGTTTAATGGTGTTAAACTACCTGACATTGATGCTATTGGAACAGGAAATACTTTGTGGATAGGTATAGCAAGTGGGGCAATTGGAATATTTGGCTTATTTCTGCTTAAAAAGAAATTTCAACGACCTATCGAAGATGTTTCAAATTACAGGGAGTCATAACCCCGTACTTCCCATTTATTCGTTCTCTGAGAAAGATTCACAATGAATTTCCCGTGAAGGTTAACAATAAGTGCTCAAAAATTTGTATTTTTGTAAGCTTAAAGACAATAGAATGTGCTTTTTAAAGTTTTTAATTCAGGCTCACCTTTCAACGGCTCAGATTATTGAAAGGATAGCGAAAAGGTTAATGTTTAATTCACTAAAATAGCTTTATGTATATTTTTTCACCACGAACTATTTTGAAAAACTTATGTGCACATAAAATTCTTTTGGTAATTCTGGTACTTGTTATCAGCGGATGTTCCACAAAAAAAAATACGTGGTTATCGAGAAATTATCAAGCAACAAATACACGTTTTAATGTGTATTTTAACGGGTACGTCAGTTATAACGAGGGATTAAAAAATATTCTGAAAGCGAATAAAGAAGATTATTCGTCTATTATTCCTATGTATCCCATAAGCAGGCATTCCAATGCAACTTCTGCTACATCGAATATGGATTTAACCATTGAAAAATGCCGCAAAGCCATTAAATTACATTCAATAAAAGTAAAACCTGCCAAAAATTATAAAAGGGCGAATGATCCAGATTATAAACTTTTTTACAATCAGCAGGAATTTAATCCGGCATTAAAAGAAGCCTGGTTGTTGCTAGGAATGGCTGAGTTTCATAAAGCAAATTTTCTGGGCTCCGTAGGTACTTTTTCGTATATAGACAGGCATTATGGAACTGATAAGGATCTGGAGGCAACATGTCAGTTATGGATTGCACGAGCTTATGGTGAGATGGGGTGGGTTTATGAAGCTGACCAAATCATGTCAAAAATAGTACAAGACAATTTAAAACGCACCAATATTGGCCTTTTTGCTTCTGTTAATGCTGATTTATTGTTGAAAAAACACCTCTATAAAGATGCAATTCCATTTTTAGAGTTGGCGTTATCAAAGGAAAAAAATACAAGTCTTCAACAACGATTCAGTTTTCTACTTGCTCAGTTATATCAAAAAACCAAAGATAATAAATCTGCTTACGATTCATATTCAAAGGTCATTAAATCGAATCCGCCCTATGAGATGGAATTTAATGCCCGGATAAATCGTGCACAATTAGATATGGGTAAGATTTCAAATATTCGGAAAGAACTTCTGAAAATGTTGAAAAACCGCAACAACAAAGAGTATCAGGATCAATTGTACTTAGCATTGGGAAACACTTACCTGCACCATGCCGATACACTAAAGGCAATAGAAAACTATAAACTTTCAATTGAAAAGAGTACACGAAAAGGTATTGACAAAGCAGTAACTTTAATTACTCTGGGCGACATATACTATAAAAAACGCAATTATGTCAAGGCCCAACCATGTTACGACGAAGCTGGTAAAATCATTACGAATGAAAATGAAGATTATGCACGTGTAACGAGACTTGCTGAAATGTTAAGCGAACTGGTAACACAATATGATATTGTTATATTACAGGATAGTTTACAACGATTATCGGCCATGCCCGAAAGTAAGCGACTTGACGTCATAAATAAGATCATCGAGAAACTGAATGCCGACGAAAAATCTGCTGCAGAAAAATTAGTAAATGATAAACAAACAGCTATTGATGATGCAGAAAACAGTTTTACCAATTTACCCCCTATAGGTGGTGGGGCGGGTGACTGGTATTTTTATAACATTGACCTTATGCGTAAAGGTGAGATAGAGTTTGCAAAAAAGTGGGGTAAACGAAAACTTGAAGACAACTGGAGAAGAACCAATAAAGCCACTTCTCTTTTTGCAGAATCCACTACAACACAATCTTCTATAAAGGAATCAACGGATACCATATCTAAAACGAAAGGTATAGACGATAAAAAGAAACCTGAGTTTTATCTGAATCAAATTCCTGTTACAGCGGCACAACTTGCAAAATCTACTGCAGAAATAGCAACAGCTTTGTTCTCAATGGGAGAGATTTACAGAGATAAGGTTGAAGATATACCCATGTCGATAAGTACATTTGAAGAATTTATTCGAAGATTTAAATCAGATGAACGGGTGCCGGATGCTTATTTCTTTATTTATTTGATGCAAACAAAGACAGGTAATCAGGAGGAGGCAAATTTGTACCGAACAAAACTTTTAACTGAATATCCAACCTCCAAATATGAAAAAATGCTTTCTCAGCCGGACTATGCCAATCAACAGGAAAGCATGTATAAGGCACAGGATTCAATCTATAATCTGACTTATAAGGCATACAATGAAAGTGATTTTAAAACTGTTTACAAACAGGTGGCATATATTAAACAGAATTTTCCGCTGTCGACATTAATGCCAAAATTCTTATTTCTGAATGCATTAAGCATTGGGAAAAATGATACTCCTGAATTGTTCAGAACATCATTGAATGATTTGGTAACCAATTATCCACAAAGTGATGTCAGTGCTATGGCAAAAGATATTCTGGCATTGATGAATCAGGGACAGAAGGCAATGACAGGCACTTCGAGCGGTTCATTGCTGGCCAGAAGAGACGAGAATACAAAGAATGAAATTAATGAAATCAGTCCTCAACAATTTTCAACCGACAAACAGACAAAACACAGGATATTATTTATAAGTTCTGCAAACCAGGCAAGTATAAATAAATTGCTTTATAACATTGCATCCTACAATTTCTCCCGCTTCCTGATTAAAGATTTCGATTTGGTTGTTACTAAAATAGACACTACCCAAATTTCATTGTCAGTAACAAATTTCGAATCGTATGATGAGGCTGTTTGGTATGAAAATTCAATTGCCACTGATTCGGTATTGACAAAATTAATGAACGATTTCCAGGTTCAAAAGGTTATAGTATCGGAGGATAATTACGCCTTGTTAAAAACCGGTTTTAGTTTGAAGGATTATCTTGCTTTCCAATCAAATCCTCCTGCAAAAAAACAAATCAATCAACTTGCAGAGAATAAAACAATTAAAAAACAAATACCTGTTTTAGCTGTAAAAAGTAATAATGCTGATATTACACCAATAAATGCACCTAAGACCGATAACTTAAAACAGGAAAAACAGGCTGAAGTTGCAATTAATACAACTAATATGAAGTCAGTCTTGAAATTGAATGATAAAACTTCGGAGAACCCGGTAGAGAAACCTGTTCCCTCTATCCCAATAATTAAAGAGGATGCAGAAAAAAATGTTTCAGAAGCAAATCGTGATACAAAACCGGAAGAGAACATAAAAACGATTCCAGCTCCGGTTGTTAAACCTAAGGAATATAATGTCCCATTGTTTAAAGGATTATTTGGTTATAGAGCGAATGAACCACATTTCATAGCTATATACATTTTATCAGGAAAAATTGACTTTGAAAAGACAAAAGCAGCAATCAATGCCTATAATTCAAAGAATTACGGAGTTATGAATCTGAATGTTTCATTGGAAACAGTAGATAAAAGGCAGGTAATTATCATTGGAAGTTTAACGGATGCATTTGTTGCAAAATCGTATTTGATCAGAATGGTAAAAGAAAAAAGTATATTTGAGGGTTTAAAAGGAGCTAGTTACAGGAACTTGCTGGGTTCGCAAAAAAATCTTAATGTTTTAATTCAACAAAATGCATTGAGTCAGTATTTTGAATTTATGCAGCAATACTATTTAAAATGATATTTCACATTGAAACTATAAATAATTTATCTTGTTATGAAAAAAGATCGTATACTCTGGGTCGATGACGAAATGGATTTGTTACGTCCGTATATTCTTTTTTTAGAAGAAAAGGGATATGAAGTAACAACGGCAACAAATGGAAAAGATGCAGTAGAATTATGTCAAAAAGAATCATTTGATATAATTTTCCTTGATGAAAATATGCCCGGACTTAGTGGACTTGAAACTCTGGCATTAATAAAAGATATCGATCCTACTGTACCGATGGTGATGATAACTAAAAGTGAAGAAGAGAATATAATGAACATGGCTATTGGAAGTAAAATAGCCGATTATTTAACAAAACCAGTAAACCCAAGTCAGATATTACTTACTCTGAAAAAGAATATCCACAAGAAAGAGATAGTAACAGAACATACTACAACAACTTATCAAACTCAATTTGGTCGAATAGGAATGCAAATAAACGATTCACTCACTTATGAAGATTGGGTGGATGTTTATAAAAAACTGGTGTATTGGGAACTTGAACTCGCCGAAACCGACAACGGGATGGATGAAATGCTGAAAATGCAAAAGACTGAAGCCAATAATACATTTACCAAATTTATAAGGAAAAATTATGTTGACTGGTTTGAACATCCTGAAAATCGTCCATTGATGAGTCAGGATTTATTTAAAACAAAAGTTTTTCCTTTACTCGATAATGGTGAAAAAGTATTTTTTGTTTTGGTTGATAATTTCAGGTATGACCAGTGGAAAGTTATTCGAGAATTGCTGAACGAGTTTTTTCAGTTCAACGAAGAAGAATTGTATTGCAGTCTGCTCCCCACGGCTACACAATATGCACGAAATGCCATATTTTCCGGACTAATGCCATTGCAAATACAGCAAATGTTCCCTGATCTATGGGTAGAAGAAGAAGATGAAGAAGGGAAGAATTTAAATGAGAAAGATTTGTTGCAAACCATGTTTCAACGGTATCGGAAAAATTACACCTTTTCATATCATAAGATAAATGATTCCAGCTCCTGCGAACGTTTAATTGACCAACTGCCACGTATTGACGGGAATCAATTGAATGTCTGTGTGCTTAATTTTATTGATATGTTATCGCACGCCAGGACTGAATCAAAGATGATGCGGGAGTTGGCCAATGATGCCGAAGCATACCGTTCACTTACTCTTTCGTGGTTCAGGCATTCGCCGACATACGAATTATTCAAAGCTATGGCACAACATGGCTATAAAGTGGTTTTTACTACAGATCACGGTACAATACAGGTTGATAATGCAATAAAAGTGATTGGTGACAGGAATACAAATGTAAATTTAAGGTATAAAGTTGGCAAAAATCTTAGTTATAACAAGAAGGAAGTATTTGAAATTACACAGCCTTCGAAAGTTGGATTACCAAGTCCGAATGTAAGCTCTACCTATATTTTTGCATATAACGATAACTTCTTTGCATATCCAAACAATTACAATCATTATGTTAGTTACTATAAGGATACATTTCAACATGGAGGTGTTTCACTTGAAGAAATGCTGATTCCTATTATAGTAATGCAACCAAAATAAAATGAAGAACTATACGAACGTTAAAGACCTCGGTAACTTGCAGGAAGCAGTGAAAGAGGCATTAGAAATCAAGAAAAACCGTTTTGCTTTTAAACATATTGGTGAGAATAAGACCTTGCTTATGGTGTTTTTTAATTCAAGCCTTCGTACGCGCCTGAGCACTCAGAAAGCAGGAATGAATCTGGGTATGAATACTATGGTGCTTGATATTAATCAGGGTGCATGGAAACTTGAAACGGAACGTGGTGTGATCATGGATGGTGATAAACCTGAACATATTCTTGAAGCTATACCTGTAATGGCATGTTATTGTGACGTGATTGGAGTTCGTGCTTTTGCAAACTTTGAAAGTAAAGAGTTCGATTACCAGGAGACCATTATCAATCAGTTTATTAAGTATTCGGGCAAACCTGTTTTTAGCATGGAGGCAGCAACCGGACATCCTTTACAAGCCTTTGCCGATTTAATCACCATTGAGGAATACAAAGAAACTGCACGCCCTAAAGTGGTGTTAACATGGGCTCCTCATCCAAAAGCTTTGCCACAGGCTGTACCCAATTCTTTTGCTGATTTTATGAATGAAGCGGAAGTGGATTTTGTAATTACACATCCAAAAGGGTATGAATTGGCTGATAAATTTGTTCGTGGTGCCATGGTGGAATATGATCAAATGAAAGCTTTCGAAGGTGCTGATTTTATTTATGCCAAAAACTGGGCAGCATATCAGGATCCTGATTACGGGAAAATACTTAGTACTGATCGTAACTGGACAGTGAGTGACCGCCAGATGGCAGTTACAAATAATGCCCGTTTTATGCATTGTTTGCCAGTAAGACGAAATATGATTGTTACAGATGAAGTAATTGAAGGACCCCGGTCTATCGTCATTCCTGAAGCCGCAAATCGTGAAATTTCAGCACAGGTTGTTATCAAAAGACTATTAGAAAATATATAACCACAATTACCATTAAAGAACCAACAAAAGGCTACGTTTAATCGCAGATTGCAATGCCTTTTTATGATTAAAATTAAAAACAATGAATTTAGAAACTGTTGCAGCATCCATTAGGAATGTGCCTGATTTTCCGAAACCCGGAATTTTATTTAAAGATATTACAACCGCAATGAAAGATGCGGAAGTGTTGAAATTTATTGCCGACAACTTATATGAATACTATAAGGACAAAGGAATAACGAAAGTCGTTGGAGTTGAGAGTCGGGGATTTGTTCTGGGAAGTATTCTTGCATATAAATTAAATGCAGGATTTGTTTTATTACGTAAACCGGGTAAATTGCCTGCTGAAACGTATAAAATTAACTATGATCTTGAATATGGTCAGGATTCGCTTGAAATTCATAAAGACTCCATAGAGGCAGATGATGTTGTTTTACTGCATGATGACTTGCTTGCAACCGGAGGAAGCGCAAATGCTGCATTAAGCTTGCTGAATAATTTTACTCATAAAGGCATATATGTGAGTTTTTTAATAGAATTAGGTTTTCTGAATGGAATTGAACGATTAAAAGGAGCAAAAGATATTCATTCGCTAATTAAGTTTTAATTTATCAAATGCTTAAAAGCAATTGAGTAACACTAATTCAATATTTGTGTACCCTGTTGTAAAATTAAATAATATGGAGAAACTGACAATAGTAAAAGTTGGTGGTAAGATAGTTGAAGAATCAAATAGTTTGCAGAAATTGTTGTCTGATTTTTCAAAAATCAAAGGAAACAAAGTGCTGGTTCATGGTGGGGGTCGTTCGGCTACTGCTTTGGCATCGAAACTTGGCATAGAGAGTGAAATGGTGAATGGACGCCGAATAACCAATGCTGAAATGCTCAAAGTTGTAACCATGGTTTATGGTGGTTTGGTAAACAAGCAAATTGTTGCAGGATTACAGGCCATTCATGTTAATGCACTTGGACTTACCGGTGCTGATTTGAACTATATGCGTTCAGAAAAACGTCCTGTATTGGATGTGGATTATGGTTATGTAGGTGATGTGAAAGAAGTGAATGCTGAAATTCTGGTCGATTTAATTTCTAAAGGTGTAGTACCTGTACTGGCACCTCTAACTCACGATAATACTGGCAATTTGCTGAATACCAATGCTGATACAATAGCAAGTGAAGCTGCTAAAGCATTGTCAGGTTTCTTTGAAGTGACACTAATGTATTGCTTTGAAAAGAAAGGTGTACTTTTGAATGAGAATGATGATGAGAGTGTAATTGAATTTCTTACACAGGATCTTTTTGATAAATATATTTTAGACGGAATTGTAAAGGGAGGTATGATTCCTAAACTTGAAAATTCGTTTGAAGCTTTAAAGTCAGGTGTAAAGCAGGTAGTTATTACGAGATCTGATCAGATTCACTTAGACGCAGGAACTAAAATGATGCTTTAATAGTTGATTTACAGGTGACAACTAATGCATATGAAACAGAAAGAGATGGATAAAGATTATCAGTCTCTTTTTTTTTGATCAAATAAAATACAGATAAGCTATAATTAGTTTCTTACTGATACATATTGTAATACTTAAATTATTCCTGCTTGGTATGATCAAAAGAGAAAACTAAAATATATTTTAATGGCACTTTCCAATTTAACATTAAGTATTAACTAATATATGTAAATTTGCACTATTAAATTCTTTTTTGTAATCCAGGACATTACTATATCAACTACTATTATCCAATTTAATTACTGTCTGATGGAACATCTTAAAGTTATTTTATTAGTCACGTCCTTTATTGTTCCTTTCCTCTTAGTTTTCCATATATTATTATCACCCGACAAAAATATTTCGAAGGTTATAATGGCTACCGCCCTTATTAATTCAGGTTTAATTTTCCTCTTTAATTATTTCTATTTTCAGTCAGACTATTCTCTCTATTACCCTTTACACAGTATTCATGCCGGTTTAGAATTCTGGATATATCCTTCAATTTATCTTTATATTAAATCAATCGTAGTTGAACAAAACAGATTGAAAAATGAACTTTGGCACTTTCTTCCTGGTGTACTTGTGATGATTTTTGCAACTCTGCTTTTCTATGTGTATGTTGGAAAGGAAGATATGATTTTTTTCTTGAAAAACAACAAGGTAGGATATCATTTTGTTGGATTTAAATTTCAGGCATTGGTTCTTTCAAGGTATATTGCTTTGGGATCAATAGCCTTACAAGCGATTTGCTATTCTGTTGCATTCTTAAAAATACCAAAACACTATAATGAAAGATTAAATACTGAATTCTCAAATATTGAGAATTTCTCTATAGATTGGATTAATAAGTTTAATCTGAGCTTTGGAGTATGTGGTTTGATAGGTTTTCTATTCTACACTTTTACTCCAATAAAAGGGTATCATGAAGTACTGATTGTGATTGTTTTTTTTATTTTCTCAGCATTTTTATGTGGCATGGGAATTGTTTCTTACAAGCAACAAAAGCCGCTTATTAATTTTGATGAGATCAATGACTTTGAAATTAAATCGACAGTGAAAAATAAGGGTAAAGATGAGCGACTTGTAAATGAGCTCAACAATTACATTGTAAATGGGCATGCATATCTTGAGCCCGATATAAGCCTGACAAATGTGAGCAGAATGTTAGGAACGAATAGAACCTATCTCTCAACGATAATTAATCAGCAATTTGGAATGAATTTCAATACCTATATTAATTATTATAGAATCAGATATGTGAATGAATATTCAAAGAATAACCCTAAGACTTCAAAGGAAGATCTGGTTCAATTAGGTGGCTTCGGTTCAAAAAGTACTATGCTTCGTGCTATGAATAAAATGAAGGATTATAATTTGATATCTTAATGGCTTACTATTTTAGCTTTTTAAACTAACGACATGGCTAAAGGTTAGAAAAGACGTAAAGAAAAGATAATTTAAGAAAATACTTTTTACCTTTGTCGGATATAAATAATTCAGTTGAAAAATACATAGAAATAATATACAAAAACAATATGAGACAGTTACTTTTATCAATTTTAGTAGTGATGACTTTTTTCGAGACTATAAATGCTCAGGAGGAAATTAAGCTTTATAAAAACGGAGCAAAAGAATCAAATGGAATAACTGATAATGAGACAAAGGATAAAAATAATTTTGTAATTAATATAACAGATGCCCGAATGTATGCATTTATTGCCCCTCAGGAGCAAGCTACCGGTGCAGCTGTTGTAATTTGTCCCGGAGGGGGCTATCGTGGCATATCAGTTGAAAAAGAAGGATATGCCATTGCAAAATGGTTCAACCAGATGGGCATTTCTGCATTCGTCCTTTATTATAGGATGCCGAATGGGCATTATGATATTCCTTTGAAGGATGCTCAAAAAGCATTGGAAATAGTCCATGAAAGAGCAAAGGGATGGAATATTAATAAGAGTAAAATTGGAATTATTGGATTCTCGGCAGGAGGTCATTTAGCTTCTACTGTTGGAACACATTTTAAAATAAAAACTGAACGTCCCTCATTTATGATTCTTTGTTATCCGGTTGTCTCAATGAACAAAGAAATAACACATTCAGGTTCCAGGTCGAATTTATTAGGTGAGAATCCTTCAGATGAACTGGTGAAACTATATTCCAATGAATTACAGGTCACAAAAAATACACCGCCTACATTTATTGTGCACAACATTGATGATAAAGTAGTCCCTATTATTAATAGTGAACAATTGTTGAAAGCTTTACAGGAAAAAAATGTTCCGGCAGAACTTCATAAATTCGATGTAGGAGGACATGGTTTCGGAATGCTTAAAAGAGGTATTCCAGTAGATAACTGGACGGAATTATTAAAGATATGGTTGCAAAAAAATAAATTAATCAAATAAGATGAAGTTCCAGGAGGAAACAAATGATGCAATTGCTTTATTGCAACAATTGATTGCAATTTCTTCGATTAGCAAAGAAGAGAGTAAAGCTGCTGATTTTCTTGAAAGGTTTATTGAGATGAAAGGCTACGTTGTTTCACGTAAGAATAATAACGTTTGGTTGTTAAGTCCGGGATTTGATCCTTCGCGTCCTACTATACTTCTAAACTCGCATATTGATACCGTTAAGCCTGTTGCAGGCTGGATGCATGATCCGTTATCACCTTCCATTGAAGGCAAAAAATTGTTTGGTTTGGGGAGCAATGATGCGGGTGCCAGTGTGGTGAGCTTGCTTCATGCTTTTTTTTATCTGACTCAACAACAACAACATTATAATTTGATTTTTGCTGCTTCTTCAGAAGAAGAAATTTCTGGTGAAAATGGTATGGTAAGTTTATTAAATGAATTGCCAAAAATAGACTTTGCAATTGTTGGTGAACCTACTGAAATGAATCTTGCAGTAGCAGAAAAAGGATTAATGGTCGTAGATTGTACTGTTTTTGGTAAGGCAGGACATGCTGCCAGGAATGAAGGTGAAAATGCAATTTACAAAGCGTTATCAGATATTGAATGGTTCCGGAGTTTTGAATTTGACAAGAAATCAGAATTACTCGGACCGGTAAAAATGACTGTTACGCAAATTAACGCAGGTTTTCAACATAATGTTATTCCTGATATATGCAGATTTGTTGTAGATGTACGAAGCAATGAATTCTATTCAAACCAGGATGTTTTAAATGAGATACGAAATAGTGTAAGTTGTGAAGTTCAGCCACGTTCAACCCGGTTAAGTTCAACAGCTACACCGTTGAATCATCCTGTTATAAAACGTGGTCGTGAGCTAAATCGTTCTGTTTTTGGCTCTCCAACTCTTTCGGATCAGGCTTTAATGCCTTTTCAAAGTATGAAAATGGGTCCTGGAGATTCATCCAGGTCACATACAGCTGACGAATATATCTTATTGGATGAAATTAATGAAGCAATTGAAATCTATATTCAATTGTTGGATGGATTAAAGTTGTAACTACTGAAACCTCAAAGTGTGCGAAGCACCTTTGAGTGTTTTGAATATTGAAAGAATACTTTTGATTGATTCGTACGACAAAAGATCAGACAGAATGTTTTTGAAGAAAATCTATTCTATAAGCTCTATGATCTCATTTACTTCCAGTTGCTTGAAAACCCCACTTTCAGATTCAATCATTGTATCAAACAATTTTCTTTTTTCATCCTGCAGTTTAAGTATTTTTTCTTCAATCGTATTTTGTGTTATAAACTTATATACAAATACTTTGTTCCGTTGCCCAATGCGGTGAGCCCTGTCAAAAGCCTGTGATTCAGCAGCGGGATTCCACCATGGATCAAGCAGGAAAACATAACTTGCCCTGGTAAGGTTTAACCCCACACCACCTGCCTTCAGCGAAAGTAAAAAAACCGGATAATTATCATTTTGCTGAAACCTCTCTACTTGTTCCTTACGGTCCTTTGTGCCTCCATCCAGATAGCAATACTGAATTTTTCGTTCGTCTAAATATGTTTTGTATAATTTCAAATGCTCAACAAAAGAACTAAACACCAACACTTTTTCACCGGACAGTACAATGTCCACTAACATTTGAGTTACTGTTTCAAATTTACCTGATGTATGTGTGAAGCTTTTATCAACCAGTACTGGGTGATTTGCTGCCTGGCGTAGTCTAAGCAATCCCTCGAGTAATAAAATTGAACTGACTTTCTCTTTCTTACCCATTTCTTCAAGAAATCGGTCACGGTAATTGTTGCGTGTCTGACGGTAAAATTCCTGTTGAGAGTCATTCATATAGCACTTTTGCACAATGATTGTTTTCGCAGGTAATTCGGTTAATACTGCACTTTTGTTTCTACGAAGCAAAAATGGTTTAATGAGTTTCCGATACATTTCCAATTTTTCAGGAAGTTTACATGCTTTGGTAAAATGGCTGATTGAACCCAGCATATTCCTGTTTATAAAATGTGTTTGTGACCATAAATCAGTAATGGAATTTTCTAATGGTGTTCCTGTTAGTGTCAAATACCTTTTTGCATGTAGCTCTAAACATACCTGTGTAATATCAGACTTTGGATTCTTTATGGCCTGGGCTTCGTCTAAAATGATGTAATTGAGAACAAAGTTGCGAAACAGTTCTTTATCTCTTCGTAAAATCGCATAACTCGTTATGAGCAAATCGGGTTGACCGAAATTGTTTGTATCCTTCGTCCTGTCAAATCCTGTGTGTACATAAACCTTTATATCAGGACAAAAACTGGCAGCTTCCTGCTGCCAGTTATATACCAGGCTTGTTGGAACTACTAACAGCGACATGCCCCGTTCGTTTTCTTTCATCCATTGTAAGAGGCATAATGCCTGGATTGTTTTTCCTAATCCCATATCATCGGCCAGGCAGCCCCCAAGTCCCAATTCATCAAGCAATCGTAACCAATTATACCCTTCGATCTGATACTTCCTGAGTTGCCCGTGAAAATTCTCCGGCATTGGATAGTTTGCATCCAATTTGTTTTCAATCAACCTGCGCATGTTTTCTTTTACTGTGAACTCTACTTTCCCAATGCGATGGAGTTCGTTTGTAAGCACACAAAACTGTTTGGCAATTACCGCTTTCCCATCCTCAAACTTGCAAAATTCTGTAAGTGAACGGAATTCATCAAACCATGCCTGCGGAATTTGTGCTGTTTCACCGTTTGATAACAGTATCTGTGATCTGTTTTGTTTTATATAGTATAAAACCTGTAGAAATGGTACTTCAAATTCGCCAAAATGTACTTTGCCTTTTATATCAAACCAATCGTGACTTTCTTCAATCTGGATAGAAATTGTCCGTTCACCTACAAATATACGTTGTGAATTGTTTTGTTTTTTATCGAAACGGATTTCAACATCCAGCATTTCAATTTCTTTGTAGTGTTCATTCAGCCATTCCACACCTTCGAGATAAGGCATTTTATTTGCTTTGCCGTTCAGATCAATCCCGATCTTTTTGAAATTATCAATGTATTGGTTTTCTACACGATCATCCCTCTCGACATGAGTAATCAGAATAGAATCATTATTCATGTCAAGCCTGTTTAATTCGCCGGTTTTGCCTGCCCAATACAAAAAGTCCTGATATTCAAATATTAATTCAAATACCAGATTATTTAAACCGGAGTCTGGTTGGTTATCTTCAAAGAGTGAAAACTGTTTCAATACGGGGATTTCATTTACCCTGAATATCGTTTTTGTGACTTCATTGACAGTCGTTATATTGAAGCCTTCTGTAATTACACGATTGGTTGAAATTAAAGGGATAACAATTTTCTGTAAGTAATCTTCGATGTGTTGGAGAGGTATTTGAACAATGTTTTTACTTAGAAACGGAATTAATTTAGCCCCGTCAACCTCATTGTCAAATTCATATATTTTATTATCCAGGAGTATCCGGGCAGTTTTGCGTGAAACCAATGTGGCATTATTTAACTCGAATTCCTTGCTCTCACAACTTAAATCCAGCGAAAAGTATAACCCATCTTCCTTCTTTTCAAAACAATAGAATACTTCAGGCATTTCAAGTTCTACATAGAGTTGTTTCCACATAAATGGAAACTTCCCGATGGGTAGATATATTTTTTTATCTGCAACGTTTTCAAAAAATGTATTGAGATACTGATTGATATAATCTACGATATAATCCCGGAAGTACTGAATTTCAGGTTTTTTGCTTTTGCTTTCGAAGTATTTTTTGATCAGACTATCCCAGGATTGAACATTCTTATCATTTACTTTTGAAACAATGATTTCCTTTTCCAGTTGAAAACAACAATTAACAAGTAGTTCATCATTCTTCTCAAACAGATTCGAGTATCGTTTTACGTTTTGACGGGTTATTTTTATAAAACCGGTAGAGGGATTGTTTTGATTATCATTATTTATTACAACACATTCGGGTAAACAACCTAAGTTTTTGTTGTCGTTTAATGTATATGCAATTTTTTGATTCATACCGAATATGAATTATAGAAGTGTAGAAAAACCACAGGTTGCACAAATTGGTTCGACAACTTTTCGTTGTTCGAATCCTTTTTTTATGTCTTTAGCCCGCTGGGTTTCCAATATATCCGCAAGGTCTTCAGTGAAAATATCACCGAGTCTCATATTGGCATCTGCATCAAGACAACATGGCACAACCTGTCCATCCGACAGGATAGCAATATGATCGCGTAGGGCATAACATGTTTTCGAAGTTTCTACTCCTGATTGATGCTCATCAGGCCATTCAAAGCGTGGTGAACGTTGAAGGAAAACATGATCGGTAAGTTTTAGTCCGTTTCCATGAGTTTCTTTTTCCAGTAATGAAGGTGAAAAATTAAATGTTGTAGCTATTTTTTTTAAACAACGTGCATTGAACTCTTCACTTTTTTCATTGGTGGTGTTCCACAAACGCAGGCATATGTAGGTTTTTGGGGCAAAATCAGTTGCAAAGTCTAAAGCAGTTTGCAGATAATCATTCCACTTCTCTTCAGGTATGTTTTCTTCTGCGTCATGAAGTGAAATGTTTATCTGGCGTATGGAATGGCGCAAGAGTATTTCTCTTTTCTTATCCAGCAAGCTTCCGTTGGTCGTGATATTAATGTTTAAACCGCTATTCTCAGCAATAGCCAGTATCTCATCAAGATGAGGATGTAGCAGTGGTTCACCCAATACATGCAAATAAATATAGTTGGTAAACGGACGAATCTTTTCCACAACTAACCGGAATTCTTCCACTTGCATAAAATGGGTGTCGCGGGTAGTTTTAAAACAAAAACTGCAATCGAAATTGCAGCTATTTGTTATCTCGATATATATTTTCTTGAATTTCAATGTGTCAGGTTTCGAAAATCGATGATGTTATGAATGGATAGTATACCAACCACCGTATCTGTGTTGTCAACGACAGTCAGGGTTGTAATCTTGTTGACATCCATCATTTCCAATGCTTCCGTCAATAATTCATCCTGAGCTATCTTTTTGAATCCGTGAGTCATAAAGTCAGCTGCTGTAAGCGGCTTTATTTCATCAAAGCGCTGAATGGCTCGTCGAATATCCCCATCAGTTATAATCCCGATAGCTTGTTCGTTTTTGTTGAATACCATGGTCATTCCAAGGCGCTTGTTGCTTACTTCGTAAATAATATCCTTGAAAAGTGTCGTTTCATATACTTTTGGAATATCAGTAAACATTTCATCCTTTACCCGTGAGATTAAACGTCTTCCTAATGCCCCTCCCGGATGATATAATGCATAGTTCTCTGCTTTAAATCCTCGTCTTTCCATAAGGCAGACAGTCAGGGCATCACCCATAACCAGAGTGGCAGTTGTGGAGGTTGTAGGTGCTAATCCGAGTGGGCAAGCCTCTTTAGATACACCCACATTTAGGAACAATGAAACTTCCCTGGCAAGCAATGATTTAGGATTACCGGTCATGGCAATCAACGAACAACCTATTTTTTTTAAAGGAGCAACGATATTCAATATCTCAGAAGAACTTCCGCTGTTTGAAATAAGGAGTACAATATCTTTTTTGCTGACCATTCCCAAGTCGCCATGCATAGCTTCAGCAGCATTTACAAATATGGCAGGAGTGCCTGTGGAGGCCAGTGATGATGCAATCTTATGACCAATAATACCGGTTTTACCTATGCCCATAATGACCAGTTTCCCGGTGGAAATATAAATCATTTCCACGACTTCATTCATTTCCGGTCCAATCTTATCAGCCAGCTTCTGAAGTTCGGCAATTTCAAGCTTAAATATTTCTTTACTTCGTTCTGTAAAATCCATTTTGTGTTTCTTTCAGCAATAGTTATTCATTATCATTTCCACAAACTCCCTGACACATCCTTCTCCGCCTTTTTTCTTCATTTGGATGATACCCGGGATATTCTTTATATCATCCAACGCATCAGCAGGACAAGCTGCCAGACCTACTGAAGAAAGCAATTCAAAACAATTTACATCATCTCCGATATACGCAACATTATCCAGTGTAATGCCTTCTATCGCACAAATTTCTTTTACAGAAGACAGTTTGCCTCCATCACGTTTTCCCTGGTATAAATAGTCCAGCTTCAATTTTTGAAAACGGCGTTCTACAAGCTTAGTATCTTCTGAGGTGATAATGCCTGTTTTGATTCCTTTATGCCGAACCAATTGTAAGCCCATGCCATCATGAGCATTAAATTTTTTCAACTCATCACCTGCTTCAGAATAATACATGCCCGAGTCTGTCATTACACCATCAACATCCGTTAGTAAGAGTTTGATGTCCCGCGTTCTGTGTTCCGTGTTCAGTGTTTCGTGTTGTGGATTTTGTTTTACAGGAATGTGACCGTCAGAAATATTTTTTGTGATATTGTCTATGGCTATTGCTTGCTGGAGAATCTCTCGAATACCTGACAGATACAATTGGTTTGGTCCATCTGAAAATGCATGGTCGGGATCGGGATGTACTTCGGCAAATATTGCATCAACTCCTATGGCTAATGCTGCACGCATCAGGTAAGGTACCATTTCGCGGTTGCCACCGGTAGTTGTCCCTTGTCCTCCAGGTTTCTGTACTGAATGGGTTGCATCGAAAACAACCGGGAACCCATAGCTTCTCATTTCCACCAGTCCGGTCATATCGACCACCAGGTTGTTGTATCCAAAGCTTGAACCCCGTTCGCAAAGCAATATATTCTCATTCCCGGAATCGCGTAATTTATCAATGACATTTTTCATATCCCAGGGTGCCATAAACTGTCCTTTTTTTACATTGACAATTTTGCCTGTTTTTGCAGCTGCCACCAATAAGTCAGTCTGGCGTGAAAGAAAGGCAGGTATCTGAAGCATATCGGCTACCTTAGCCACTTCAGCACATTGCCAGGTTTCATGGACATCGGTTACAATGGGTAAGCCGAGTTCTGTCTTAACGCGTTGCAAAATTTGCAAGCCTCGTTCTAAGCCTACACCACGGGGCGATTTCACTGAAGAGCGGTTGGCTTTATCAAATGAAGATTTGAAAATTAAATGAATATGAAGCTCTTCACAAATCTCTTTTAGTGCAGCGGCTACTTCCATAGTCATTTGTTCAGTCTCAATTGCACAAGGACCTGCAATCAGAACAAACCGGTTGTTTCCGCCAATATCAAAGCGATTGAGAACATTTATTTTGCACGTATCGTTGATCATTAAAAATTCATTTTAGTTAAGCAAGTGTATATGTTCGTACCCAGTCTACTTCCAGACTTCCTGCACTGCCTTTTTGCTTTTGGGAAATAAATGAGTTAAAAGCAAGGTACATGGAATCCAATGGGATATTGCTTGCTGTGCGGTAAACTTCAAGGTCGTTTATCATCCATACCAATTCCTTAGCCGACCAGATTAAGGTATAGATATAAAACTGAGCGGGATTAAGTCCTTTTATTTGAATCCCATCAACCACGTTTTTGTTTGCATTCCCCAATGTAATAGCTTTTCCATTGAAATGAAAAATACTGATATGGGGTAATTTGCTTTCGGCACCGAGCCAGAATGCATGTTGCACATTTCCGGTACAACGTAGTTTTGCCCTGAAAATACCGTGTTTTTGTCTGAATGATTCAGCGGTCTGAAGAATGTCTGATGTATAATTATATTCTTTTTCAATAAATCCTTTGGAAGTATCCCAGGCACGTACCCTTACTTTTTCATGTTTCGTGACCAGTTTTAAAATTCCTTCGACAACTGAAACATTTTTCCCTGAATGGTTTGCTTGTTTTTCATTGCTAAAGGAATGATTCCCGATAAGTTTATCGCTCTTGTAATGGAATCCAAAGTTCCAATGTGATTTATCCAGTGTATTCCAATCAAACTCATCCTGAAAAGACAGTGTCATGGCACGGTATTTTTCAAACCGTTGAGGCTTTTCATTTACGTAGAAAACAATATCCGGATTTTTAGCCAGTTCATAAAAACGTTCTTGTTGTGCAAATTCAGGTGTGTTATGCCACCGGTTCTCATTCGCCCAAAAATCATTCGCTTTTTTAAATTCAGGAGAGGCTACTTTTATTTTCAAAAGTTCAAATTCCTTTAAAATATATGAATTATAAAACCGTATGTAGGTTTTATATTCTTTCGAATGTTCGAATTGTTTAAATCTCTTAAGAGTTTCAGAAGTCTTTACCTTTTTCTTGTCTCCCAGCAGTTCATAATCAGGTGTCGTTTTAAAATGAATGTACTGCTTTAAAATATCCGATTCAAGTACCTCATAATAGAGCCTTATTGCAGGGCTATTTTGAAGTTTCTTACATTTTCGGGAATTCCTGTATTCTTCCGTGTCTTTGTATTTCCGGTGTTTAAGAATCTTTTTATTTTCCTGAAAGTCGGCAGATTTTACCAAATGAAACAGTTTTTTATAATCTGCAAGTTCGACCGATTTTTCTACTTCAGCATAACGGTGCATGGCTTTTATAAGGTCCGCTTCATTTTTTTCAAGTTTTGCGGTTGGAGTAATACCTCCAAAAAGTTTTTTCCAAAAAAGATTCATAATGCAAGTATATTATGAGTTTTTAGTTGCTATATTGATTAACTCCATACAGTGATGAATATCTTGTGCAATGAGTGGTTTGTATTTTTCTTCTGATGGAATAAACATTTCATTCCGCATTAGGTTTATCTGATTGAGAAATTGATCATAAAAGCCATCCTGATTGACAATGATCAGGGGCTTTTTATGCTCGCCTACCACACCGGAAGCTATAATGTCCAACATCTCATCCAGTGTGCCGTAACTTCCCGGAAGAACCACAAACACATCGGTCAGTGTTTTCATTTTTGTTTTTCGGTCACTCAGTGTTTCTACAGTTATCTGTTCTGTCGGTAACGAGCTTTGCCGATTCATTTTGATAATAGCCTGTGATATGACTCCGATTATTTCACCATTTTTACTTTTGGTACCATTAGCCACTGCATCCATCAAACCACCAGTTGCACCTCCATATACAAGCTTATTCCCACTTCCGGCAATCAATTCGCCCAGGCGAAAAGCTGCTTGTTTATAGTGGTCGGCTATGCTGTTGCTCGATGAACAAAAAACGGCTATATTCATTTTTAGTTAATTGGGTGATTAAGTTGATTGGTTGATTAAGTTAATTGAGTAATTGGTTTAGAAGTGTTTTGTTAATTTGAAGTAATATTCTAATTTAATTATAATCAGCAAATCAACTCAATTAGCCAATTACCTTAATCAACCAATTAACCAATTACTCAATTAACTTAATCAACTTAATCAACCAGCCCCCAATTAGGCATCAATCTTTGCGTAAGTCGCATTTTGTTCGATAAACTGACGTCGTGGAGCTACATCATCACCCATTAACATGGAGAATACGTGATCGGCTTCAGCAGCGTTTTCAATGTTTACCTGGCGCAATGTACGATGTTCGGGGTTCATGGTTGTGTCCCACAATTGTGTTTCGTTCATTTCACCCAGACCTTTATAACGTTGTGTATGTATGCCTCCTTCTACTCCACCACCGTATTTTTCAATAAATACCTGACGTTGTAAATCGGTCCAGCAATACTCTTCTACTTTTCCTTTTTTACACAGGTAGAGTGGGGGAGTAGCGATATATAAATAACCCTGTTCAATCAGTTCCTTCATATGACGGAAGAAGAAAGTCATGATCAGTGTTGCAATGTGACTACCATCGACGTCGGCATCGGTCATGATGATGATTTTGTGGTAGCGGAGTTTTTTTATGTTCAACGCTTTGCTGTCATCCTCCGTACCTATAGTAACGCCTAAAGCAGTATATATATTGCGTATTTCTTCACTTTCAAGCACTTTATGTGGCATGGCTTTCTCTACATTCAAAATCTTACCACGTAAAGGCAGGATAGCCTGATATTGACGGCTACGACCTTGTTTGGCCGTTCCACCTGCCGAATCCCCTTCGACAAGGAATAATTCACATTTTTCGGGATCTTTATCAGCACAATCGGCTAGTTTTCCAGGTAACCCACCACCGGAAAGCGGCGATTTACGTTGTACCATTTCACGGGCCTTACGGGCCGCGTAACGTGCAGTAGCTGCTAATATCACTTTCTCAACAATAATACGGGCTGCTTTTGGATTTTCTTCCAGATAGTTGCCTAATGCTTCGCCAACGGCCATATCCACCGAACCCATCACTTCGTTGTTCCCAAGTTTTGTTTTGGTTTGTCCTTCAAATTGCGGTTCCTGAACTTTAATTGAAATAACGGCGGTCAATCCTTCGCGGAAGTCATCACCACTGATTTCAATCTTCAGTTTTTCAAGCATTTTTGTATCTTCGGCGTATTTCTTCAACGTACGGGTTAACCCGCGACGGAAACCAGCCAGGTGAGTACCACCTTCTATGGTGTTGATATTGTTTACGTATGAGTGTACATTTTCGTTATACGAAGTATTGTAAGTCATAGCAATCTCTACCGGTATCCCGTTTTTTTCTGTTGAAATATGTATGATATTTTCAATCAACGGTTCACGGGCTTCGTCAATATATTCAACAAATTCTTTCAATCCTTCGGTTGAATGAAATATCTCCGCACGGAAAGTTCCATCTTCATTCAACGTCCGTTTGTCGGTTAGTGTAAGTGTAATTCCGGCGTTCAGGAAAGATAATTCTCTTAACCGGTTTGCCAGGATATCCCATTTATAAACTGATTCTATAAAAATGGTGTTATCAGGTAAAAATGTAGTCAGTGTTCCGTTTGTGGTCGAAGTTCCGATTTCTTTTACGGGGGCTTTAGGCGTACCACATTCGTATTCCTGCATGTACAATTTTCCGTTACGTGAAACTTCCACGTGCAATAAAGTAGAAAGCGCATTCACACACGATACTCCTACACCATGCAATCCTCCGGAAACTTTATAACTTCCATGGTCAAATTTACCTCCTGCATGCAGTACAGTCATCACGACTTCCAATGCCGATTTGCCTTCTTTTTCATGCATGTCAACCGGGATACCACGACCGTTATCAATTACGGTAATTGAATTATTTTCGTTGATAAAAACCTGAATGTTATTACAAAATCCAGCCATGGCCTCATCGATGGAGTTATCCACCACTTCGTATACCAAATGGTGTAATCCTTTTATGCCAATATCGCCAATGTACATGGCAGGGCGTTTGCGTACTGCTTCCAATCCTTCAAGCACTTGGATGCTGCTTGCACCATAATTGGCACTGGCAGTTGCTCTTGCTGTTTCTACTTCGTTCATTTTTATTCTAAGTTGTTTGTTTCTAGTTATTTGATGTCTTAGTGCTCATCTCTTTTTAAATACTGAATTGTATCTAAAAAAACAGACAAATATACCACAAATAATTGACATAAACGCTATTATTTGGGAGTATTTTCAATTTTTGGGAGACTAAATATGGCTGTATTTTTTATTAAAATAGTCGTAATATACTTTATTGATGTAAGTGAATTTAGGAAATATTGAAAACAGAACAGCCACTCAAACTAATGAGTGGCTGTTCTGTTTTTTAATAAATTCTATTCCAGTATCTCGTTATCGTGCATCTCTTTCATGAAGGCCACGAAATCATTTTTCTTGTCCGATTCCATCCATTCCATGCTGCGTCGTGGATGAGCGTTTAATGCCCCTGAAATCAGGTATGGAATGTGGTATCCCCATTCAATTTCTTTTTGCAATGGATGAATGTAATCCTGTATAACCTGAAGCAAAGGCAACAACCGGTATTTTGGGTTTTTCAGGAATGCAATCAGAATCTCTATCGGGCAATTCCCTGCTCCACGGCCTAAACCCAGCAGGGTGGCATCCAACATGGTGCATCCTTCCATTAAGGCTGCATAAGTATTCGACATGGCCATTTGCATGTTGTTGTGCGCATGAATCCCGATTTCTTTTCCGGGCAATACAGTAACATATTTGCGAACCAAATGCTGTATGGATTCAATGTACATGCTTCCGAAGCTATCTACGGCATAAAACACCTGAACGCGCGATTTGGCAATGTCTTTCAGTGCCTCATCCAATTCCAGTTCGCCAACAGTGGATACCGCCATCAGGTTGATGCAGGTTTCATAGCCTTTGTCCATACAGTGGTGAGCCAGGGCAATGGCTTTGTCCACCTGATGAATGTAGCATGCCACCCTGATCATGTCAAGAGCGCTGTCGGCAGCCATAGGGATATCTGTCAGTTCAATCCTGCCTATATCAGCCATGGCCGAAAGTTTCAGGTTGGTTTCATTCTTCCCCACGATCCGTTCCAGGTCTTTTTGTTGACAGAACTTCCACGGTCCCATTTCCTTGCGGTCAAAAGCCTTTTCACTGCTCAGATAGCCTATTTCCATATAATCGATCCCAGCTTCCACACAGGCAGTGTAAACCCCCCGCACAAAATCATCGCTGAACTGCCACTTATTCATCAGTCCACCGTCCCGGACTGTGCAGTCCATTACCTTAATATCCTGTTTGTACATTATTGATTATTATTTAAAAACAACCCCCAACCCCTCCCGATAAATCGGGATAAATTCCGGGGAGTTAAGTTTGTATTGTTTTTTAATTTTATTATTTCCTTTTTGATTGAGATCTCTGTTCAAGTCCACAACTACCTGATCTTAAGAATAAATGTATTTGCAGTCGTTTCATTTAATTTTTAGACTTGTATTTCCAGTATGGAATGATACAGGCTATCTACTACATCTTTAAACCCTCCCCGTTATTTGGGACTCGTGATTTCCACTTTTCTACTTTGAATCTTATTATTGTATTTCGCGATATGGAAATCGCGACTCCCGAATCAAACTACCAACTACCTACTACCAACTACCTACTACCTTCTATGTTGTAATCCAAATATCAAGAGTATTATTATATTTTTTTAATGTTGATTCAAAATATCTATTATCTTTGTTCTCAGAAAGTTGAAGAGGAAATAGGCTCTGCTGGGGAGCA
>Ga0209123_1000214_pt1 | contig 88567 bp, 80 predicted proteins | sample BarGraIncu00431A_FD_184500 | JGI IMG/M metagenome (GOLD analysis project Ga0209123, IMG submission 184500) | Arctic peat soil microbial communities from Barrow, Alaska, USA - Barrow Graham LP Incubations 004-31A (SPAdes) (version 2) | ecosystem: Environmental > Terrestrial > Soil > Wetlands >... | reverse complement strand
ATCTCGGTTTTCTGGAATGCTATTCTGCAAAGTAACGTGTAAACTTTGGAAGCGCCGTATACCGAACGGTACGTACGGTGCTGTGGGAGGTCGGCTGTCCAACTAATGGACAGCCTCCTACCCGATTTTGTTTTTGATCCGGACAGCGTGTCCTTATACAGCCGAGTCTATCATTTTCTCATAGACACCTTTAGGTGAGAGACCTATTTTCTTTTCGACTGCAATGCCATCCTTGAAAAGAATGACAGTCGGGATGCTCATGACGCCATACTTGGCTGCAATACTCTGTGCTGTGTCGATATTGAGTTTACCGACTTTGATCTTCCCGCTATAATCCTCTGCAATTGCAGAAATGGTAGGGGACAGCATCTTGCAGGGCATACACCAATCTGCATAGAAATCGACGAGAGTGAGTCCGGAACTGATTGCGGACTGGAATGTTTCACTTGTTAATACTGTAATGTTTTCGCTCATAAATTTGTTCTCCTTTGTGTTTTCAGCTGTTGTGAACAGCTGTGGTTTTTTTCTGACTGGAAAGGTCTGTTTCTTTGGCCTGAAAATGGCGGTATCCGCCAAGCAGGTTGTGTGTTCTATACCCGTAACCCTTCAGAAGCTGCTCCGCAACATAGCCGCGAAGCCCGATCTGACAGGTAATATAGATTTCTTTGTCGGTTGGAATCTCGGCAAGCCTGTCACGAAGACTGTCAAGCGGAATATTGACTGCCCCGGGGATGGTTCCGTGTTCATATTCTCCTGATGTACGTGTATCGAGGAGCAGTGCATTTGCCGGAAGTGCCAATAGATCCTCCAGATAGAACGGCGTTGTTTTTTTCGAAAGAATGTTTTCCGCGACATATGCGACCATGTTTACCGGATCTTTTGCCGAGGAGTAGGGAGGCGCATAGGAAAGTTCCAGTTCCTCCAGGTCATAAACGGTCATTCCTGCGCGAATGGCTGTTGCGATGACATCAATACGTTTATCGACTGTCTCATATCCGGTAATCTGTGCGCCCAGGATTTTACCGTTATCCGGTGCGAAAAGAAGCTTGATGAACATCGGTACAGCACCCGGATAATAAGCTGCATGTGAATTCGAGTAAGTATACGCCTTCAGATAGGATTTTCCCAGTCGTTTTAGTGATTTCTCGGATTCACCGGTAACGGCAACGGTCATATCAAATACCTTGGCGATTGCCGTTCCCTGCGTTCCGTTGTATTTGCGCGGAATACCGCAGATCAGGTCCGCTACCAGACGGGCCTGTTTGTTGGCAGGGGCAGCAAGGGGGATAATTGCATCTTCATGTCCTGTGAAAGTCCTGACGCCGATAGCATCGCCGAGGGCGTATACGTCGGGTGCCGAAGTCTCAAGTCTTTCATTGACGATGATCTGGCCGCGTGCTCCCAGGGCAATTCCGGAAGTCTTAATGAATTCCGTTTCGGGACTTACACCAATACTTAAGAGGACAAGATCAGCTTTAACAACTAATCCGGATGCAAGAACCACTTCATTATCCGTGATTGTCTGGGCCAGCTGATTCAGATATAGATGCACGCCTTTGGCGCGGACGTGATTATGCAGATCATAACTCATATCAATGTCAATCGCCCCGATCAGGTGGTCAACAGCTTCAACAATCGAGACTTCGATATCCTGTTCATGCAAATTCTCGGCCATCTCCACTCCGATGAAGCCTCCGCCGATGATAACAGCCGTTTTCGGGTGCTTTGCTTCAATGAATTCGCGGATACGAAGTGTGTCCGGAATTGTGCGGAGTGTGAAAACATGAGACATATCAGCGCCGGGAAGATGCGGACGAATCGGGGATGCACCGGGAGACAAAACAAGCTTATCATAACTTTCTCTATAGGTTTTTCCTGAATCATAGTCAACAACGGTAACGGTTTTTGCAGCGGTATCAATACTGAGGACTTCGTTTTTAAGGCGGATATCAACGTTGAACCGCTGGGAGAATCCTTTTTTTGTCTGCAGAAGCAGATCGGATTTTTCCTTTATCACATTTCCAACATAGTAGGGAAGCCCACAATTTGCATAGGATATGTATTCTCCTTTTTCAAAAAGAATAATCTGTGCCTGCTCATCGTTTCTTCTAAGTCTTGCAGCAACCCCGGCTCCGCCTGCGACACCACCGACAATGAGAACTTTTCGAGATTTTTCCGATGTATTCATACTTGTTTCCTTTCTGTCTGTATTCAGACTGCGAAACATGGATGTTATGTAAACAGCCGGGCATAATATCCGAACCACCCGAGGAGCATAAGAAGACCAAGCAGGATCAGAAGGGATCCGCTTACTATTTTAACCAATATCATGTGTCTTTTAAACCACATGAATACGGATGTGAGTTCTTCGAACAGGACGCTGGCAAGAAGGAACGGAACGGCAAGACCAAGTGAGAAGACCAGAAGCAGAGCCATACCCTCCCATAATGTCGAGGAACGTCCTGAAAGCAGAAGAGCAGATCCGAGGAAAGGACCAAGACACGGGGACCATCCGAAGCTGAAGGCAATTCCCAGGAAGAACGAGGAAAGGATGCCGGCCGTTCTTTTTCCCATTGACATCCGGTGTTCCCGGTTCAGGAAAGGAATCCTGATCAGGCCTGTCATATGGATTCCCAAAAGAATGATTACCCCACCAGCAATGCGTTCCCAGAGAACCTTATGGCTAATCAGTGCCTGTCCGATTACAGTTGAAGTCGCCCCCAAAAGGAGAAAAACAATCGTAAACCCAAGGACGAAGAAGAGTGTGTTTACGACAAGCCTTCTGTTTCGGGGCCTTCGTACCGGGTGAACAGTTGCGTCTGCTTCCGGAATCAATGGATCCGGTTTGCTGTCATCTGCCTTTGTTATGCTTTCACCGGATAAATACAGGAAATAAACCGGAAGCATGGGTAGGATACAAGGGGACACAAAGGCCAGAAGGCCTTCAAGAAAGAGCAGGAGGATGGTTCCCCCGTTCATGATCCGGCCGCATCCAGTGCTGCATTCAATTTTGCTTCCGTAGTCGCGCCCAGAAACTTCTGGACAATGATTCCATTCTTGTCGAGAACGAATGTACTGGGTATACCGGTGATTTCATATTGTGCTGCCGTATCGCCTTTGTCAAACACTACAGGAAATGTAAATCCTTTCTCATCGAGAAAAGACTTCGCCGTATCTCTGGTTTCCCTCTGTCCGTCAGCCAGATTAACAGTCAAAAAAACGGTATCGGCCTTGTCGCCCTGTGCTGTGATTTTGTCCTGCATCACCTGGAACTCCGGCATTTCCTGCTGGCAGGGTCCGCACCAGGAAGCCCAGAAATTCAAAATTACCTTTTTACCGCGAAAATCAGACAGGGTAACTTTTTCACCGGCATAATTTGTCAGAGTAAAGTCATACGCCAGATTGCCGATTTCAATGCCTTCCTTTGCTGAGGAAACTGTGGTTACGGATATTGTCGCGTTATCTGACCCTTTTGAGAGCTGGTTGTATGCTATGGCTGCCCCTGCAAAAATGACCAGAACAACACCTGTAAGAATAAGTAACCGGGTATATTTCATACTGTACCTCCCAATATTGAGTCGATTATCCTATTTGTATTCTATTCATTGTATAATTTATGTACATATTCTAATATCATGTTATTATATCTTGACACGAACTGTAAGTGCCTTTAAAATTATTATATCATGATATTTGAATATGTCAACTTTCCTGCAGGATATTTTATTTATGGACAGTGTATCTGATACAGGAAATCAATTTAAAAAGCGGAGGATATTTTATGAATATGGATGAATTGGAAAGACGCGCAGAAATGCTTAAAGTACTCTCGCATCCACAGAGGCTTTGTATTATTCGAGGACTGATCACCTATCGATGCAATGTCGGTAAAATCCAGGAGAATCTGGGACTGACACAGAGCGGGCTTTCCCAGCATATATCAAAACTCAAGGCGGCCGGTATTATAAAAGGCATCCGTAACGGAAAGGAAATCTGCTACCAGGTCGTGGACGAGGCTGCTCTGCGTATTGTGGATATCATGTTTGAGGGGATTGAATAAGGAAAACCGGCTATATTTTTAAATATTGGACGGTAATATCCAAAGTAATAAAAATAATTTTTTCAAAATTTGGATATATACGTAAAGTGGAGTTGTAAGTAGTATTTGATTCTGTTATTTTAAATTTAGCAAAGAAGATTGAATTTTAAAGAAGAGTATTCTATAGAAATAGGAACTCTTTTTTATTTGGGAAAAAAGCAGGAATAATTGAGACTATCTGCAAATGTAATCATGTCCAAAATAGTATCCCGAAAGAAAGGATGATCAAAATACAAAAAGAAAAATACACGTTGATTAGCTTCTTTATTGCGGTAATTCTTCTGGTTTCGGCGGGCTGCCGCACTACGCCTGCTGTGTCGGAAACTCCAGTTACGCAGAGTATAAGCGATTCCGAAAATACCAACGAATCTGCCTGTACAGGAGCCGTCATACAAAGTCCCGTGCCGGCTTCCACTACTGCGGTCATTTCTGCCCCGGAGAATACAACAGCCATTTCATCCGCGGCAACTGCATCTTCATCAGAAACAAAGGAAGCTGCAAAGACATCGGTAAAAACAACAACCATGCCGAAAGTAACAGCCCAGGATACCTCCCCGGCTGCGACAGAGACGTCGGCAATAACTCTGCCGCCTGAAACAACAGCCGACCCGATTTCGTCTTATGCGGATACAGCCGAAATCAGACAATTGGTTATTGATAAGCTGACAGCACGAGGACAATATGATCCGGAATATGTAGGAGACCACGCTTGTGGAGGGGAGAAGTGGTGGGGTATTGGATATTATGAAAATGCAGAGCAGTATTCAAATGCTTTTATTGATGGAAAATTTACTAATACAGCCGGGATAACAAAGCGTGCATCATCAATAATTTGTTGGATAGAAAATGATCAGATTCATTTGAAATATCAAGGATTCTTCATAGAATAAACATTCGTAATTCGATATTAATGATAATGTTTAGTTCTTCCATTCAATTAGTCTCAATATAATAATTATAAATTACGAATACATTTTTCGATGTCATAATTTTGCGCTTTATAAAGGCGTTTTTTTATGACCAAATATGGTCTGACTTAATGTGAGATTTAATTGTGTTTGATAGAAGTAGTGCTTTGATTAATAAGTAGAAAAAATGTATATGCATAAATAGGACTCTGAAATATGAAGAAAATTCCAGGAATAATAGGAGGCAACTATGATTGTGAATAAACGAGATAATTATAGTCTGAAAAAAATCGTTAATATGAAAACCAAAACTATTTGTACTGTACTAGTTCTTGTATTTCTACTTACATTCTTCCCTAATTCAAATGTCTGTGCCTGGAGTGCGCCCGTCAACGTTACTATAAACAGACTTTCTATGATGACAGGTTTTCATTCTGCAACTGGAAATAGTCTTCCAACTGGTCAATATCAGATTACTGGTACAGGGGAGATTACATATTGCGTTGATCAAGAAGGATTTGGCCCTGGCTCAGGAACAGCATATGCATTAAATGACAGTGAAATAAATGCCTCATATCGTGAAGGAATTACTGCAATACTCTTGAGAGGTTATCCGAATTATACAAATGGGTTGACTAATCTGCAGGCACAATATTCGACAGCGATGGCAATACATTTTTGGGAGCGCGTCTGTTTTGGAAATAGTGAAGGATATTCTGCAACCGGCGTGACTGCATCGTCAGGTTATGAAAATGCACTGCTGTGGTCTTTGCAGCTTTTGAATTATGCTCAAAATCAGTCTGTTCCAGTTCTTTTTGCAGAATTTGCGCAGGCAACAGAATGGGAAAATAATGGGGGTGTATTTCAATGCAAAGTGATGATATTAGCACATGATACGGACTCTTGGATACTATCTATGCCTGAAGGTGTAACTGTCAATGAAAACACAACTCTATCAGGATCCGGCGATACTCTTGTTACCATGACACTAAATAATCCATCTACATTCATGGGATCAAATAGACAAATATATTTACAAGGATATGGATCCAAAGGACACGGAAACATACATTACTATGTATCAGGTGGATTTCAGACTTTAGTGGCTGTAAGTAGAGAAGTAATAACAGATGGTGATCCAGATTATCTTGATCTTGACGATGCCACAACGACAGTAACCCTTACGAAGCTGGGTTCCGATACGCAGGCAGGTGTAAGCGGTGCCCATTTCAAGGTGTGGTCGAATGCTGATGAGACGGTTCTTGTTGGGGAGGGTGACACGAATGAATCAGGAGAACTAATATTTAGCGATATCATTTTTGGCACTTACTATTGGAGAGAGACGGCTGCTCCGGCTGGCTATGTTATTGATCCTGCACAGTATAGTTTCACAGCTGATGCCGGCGGCGTTTCAGGCGTTACGACACTGACCGATACGCCGACCACAACCACTCTTTATAAAATTGATGCAGCTACATCAGCAGCTCTGGATGGAGCGCATTATATTATTCGAAATTCTGCAGATAACGTTGTGGCACAAGGCGATACGGATGCAACGGGACAGGTCAGTTTTCAGAAGCTTCCGATCGGAACATACACGTTTACCGAGTCAAAAGCACCTGCCGGGTATCTGATCCTGAAAGGTATGCATTCGTTTGTGATCCAACCGGATGGAAGTGTGACCGGGGAGACAGTATTGTCGGACACACGTCAGCAGATACAGCTTACCCTTACAAAATCCAAGGAAAATGCAGTATGGAATGACGATACAAAATCGTATGAATGGGGTATCGTTCCTGCTGAGGGGATTACTTTTGCAGTCTTTGCAGCGGCTGATATAAAAAACAGGGAAGGACTGGTTATTTATAATAAAGACGAAATTGTCGATACAATCATAACAAACGCCTTGGGAATAGCCGCAACGACTGCAGATCTCTATTATGGACCGTATTATGCCAGGGAGACAGACGGAACTTCTGATATCATATTGGATACTGAGACGATTTATACGATCAAAACCGAGCAGCAAGACCAGACAACACAAACTGCAATTTTTGAATTGAATGACGGGCAGCCAATCATCAATAGGAAGATTGCAGGTAAATTGGATGTCTTTAAGGTTGCCGCAGATACGAATTTGCCAATGGAGGGTGTCGTATTTGAAGTCTATGACAAGAATGATCAGCTTGTTGATACTTTGACGACGGATGAAAAAGGACATGCAATGACAATAGTACTGCCGTACGGGGATTATTATTTGACCGAAACTCACACAATCGATGGATATGAACTGGCACTGAAGCAGGGGTTCAGTATAAATAATGAACCGGAAAAGGGAGAATCAATTTCACGGGCAGAAGTAACTGTAGTCGATCAGAAAACGCCTCCAACAGCAACTCCGGCACCGACATTACAACCGACATTACAACCGACATCACCACCGGCAGAGGTACTTGGTGTTTATCGTGAAATTATTGCAAAGACCGGGGAAGAAAATGATATCAAAAAAGAAGCAGCTGTTGTACTGCTTCTTATTATCCCTGTCATCTGGTTTGTTTTACTGCGCAGACGTCACTTTGAGGAGGAAAAATAGCCGGACATTTCTTCAGATGAGAAATCGGATGTTAGCGGAAGTGCGATTTCCCTTTTCTCTTTGGCAGACTGATACAAGGCAAGTACCATATCAACGGATGTGTATCCTGATCTGGCATCGGCAATCGGATTGCGGTCATCATGTATTGCCTCGACAAGGTCTTTATAGATGCCGGTGTGAGGATTCAGAAGGGACAGGAGGGCCGGAAGGCCCTTTTCCTTTATGTCTTTGCGGAAATAATAGAAATTTTTCCTGTGTCCATCAGCATCGCGGATGTCAAAGAACGGTTTGCCTTTACGCAGGCCGACACGAAGAGTCCCTTTTGTGCCGTTAATAAAAAAAGATGCCTCGTGGTCATGCTTGGATGTCGCGGTCGTTCCTTCCACATGGCAGAGTGTCTTGTTGTCGAGCGTCAGGATGCCGAGGGCAACATCTTCGGCCTCCATTTCATGGGAACGGCGTGCCAGCATGGCGCTTGCCGATACAGCCGAGCCATTCATCAGCCAGCACAACAGGTCAAGCGCATGGACGGTCTGGTTCATGAGTGCACCGCCGTCACTTTTCCAAGTGCCGCGCCAGGCAGCCTGATTATAATATGCCTGGTCATGTCCCCAACGGACGACAACAGCACCGTGGCTGATCGTACCGAAAATTCCTGCTGCGATATCTTTTCGGAGGTTGCCGACAATCGGGAAATATCGATAAATGTGACCCATGGCAATTTTCTGACCGGTCGTTTCCGATAGTTCATAGAGTTCCCTGGCTTCAGAGGACCGCATGGTCATTGGTTTTTCAAGCAGGATGTGTGCGCCGGAAAGAAGGGCTGCCTTAGCAATTCTATAATGAAGACCGGAAGGAACTGTTATTGCTACGACGGAAGGTTTTTCCAAAGAGAGCATTTCTTCAAAATCCGTATATAAATGTACACTTGAGAGCAGCTTATCCGCTGCGGATCCGGAGAGTCCTGCCGCGCGAAGCAGTGTGGCAGGGGCGTCAGGATTCGAATCCACGATAGCTGTCAGCGAAAGGCCGCTGTTCTTTCTGAGGACGGCTTTTATATGTTTTACGGAGACGCGTCCGCAGCCGATAAGAGCGTAAGTCAGAGTGGGATAATGTGTTTTATTCGTCATACTATATCTCCTTATGTGGGGATGTCTCGGCAGGGGTCAGGTTTACCGTACTGTCAAATGTCGCTTCATAATAGTCGGCAAACTGGCGCGCGGTACGCGGGGAACGTCCGTTTTCACGCATGGCCCAGGTCAACGCTTTTTGAGCTGTAATTTCCCGGTCAAAAGGGATTTGACGGTCTGCTAAGATACCGAAAACAATATCAAGGTAGACCTGCTGGTTGGGAGAAGCAAAACGGACGGATATGCCGAACCGATCGGAAAGGGATAGTTTCTCATCTTTCGCATCGTTGGCATATGTCTCATTTGTGTCTTTTTCCGCTACGATATGCCGGCGGTTTGAGGTGGCATAGATCGCAACATTTTCAGGACGTGTCTTTATCCCGCCTTCAAGCAGTGTTTTTAGAACGGTATATCGCATATCATCTTCGGAGAAGGTGAGATCATCCAAAAACAGGATGAAGGAGAGGCGTACATCCGATAATTCGGTAAGATACGACAGCAGCTCAGCAATGGTGAGAAGATCATCCTTGTCAACTTCAATAAGGCGCAGCCCCTGATCCTTATAAGTGTTGGCCATAGCTTTTACCGTTGAGGATTTTCCGGTCCCCCTTGCGCCGAACAGCAGAATATTGTCGGCCCTTTTATGACGCAGCAGACGCATGGTGTTTTCCTGAACCTGGGAAATTTCATAGTTGTAGGAGAAAAGCTGCTCAAGACGGATCGGATCGGGCTTTGCAACGGGTTCGAGCTTATGGTCTTTCCAGAGAAATGCATGAAAGGAGGCAAAAACTCCAAAGCTTTTTTCGTGATGATAAGCAAGTAATGCCTCATAAAGATTCACAGGTGTCTGCCCGGATGCATCGTGGCGCCACTCCGGCAGTGCAATAGGGCTCAGGGAAGAGAGAATGGAGGTTATGTTCCTCGACTGGAATGCAGACAGGATAAGAATGCGCTCGAAGTCTGCGAGGACGTATTGACGCATCAGAGGATCAATCGATATGTTTTTCGCTCCGGCGTATCGGCCGGAAGCCATGCGGGCAAAGGCATTGTCATCTTTTTGGACGAGAGAAAGGACATACTGTCCAAGGTCAGGTACTTCTGAAAGATTGTTATTTATGAGCCGTGCATAAATGCGTGCATAACGATCCATCCAGGAATAAAGGGTTGATTTTTCCGCTGTATCCTGTATCGACGGATCGGATAATTTTTCAACACTGCAGGGTGACTTTGATATCTCCGTCAGCAGGTCCTTCAGCTCGGTGATAAGCGGGTCATCCTTCACATGTGAATAGACAACCAGTCCTGAAATGGCGGACATAGTGTTCTGAATTGAAACATCCGTATACCTGTCCAAATCTATCATATTTGTTCTCCAAACGGAAAATTGCCTGGTGGGGCAAAGGCATAAGTCCGCGATTATTCTATCATAGCTGCCAGGTTTTGTTGAGTCTTTGTAGTACAATAGAGGTATAAATAGATGTTTCATAACATTATAGGACGTTTTGAACTACTTTTTATACTACATTAGGGAGGATAATTAAATGGATATGCTGGAAATTATTCTTGCAAAGCGCTTCAGTCAGGAATTGAGTGCGGAGCAGATTTCATATTTTGTTAAGGGAGTCACCGATAAAAGCATACCTGATTATCAGATTTCGGCGCTATTGATGGCGATCGTTTTAAACGGAATGACAGAGCAGGAAATGACGAACCTTACCATGGAGATGGCGTTTTCCGGTGAAGTCTGTGACCTTTCACAGATTCCTGGTATTAAAATTGATAAACACAGCTCCGGCGGTGTCGGAGACAAGTGCACTCTTATTGTTCTTCCCATTGTGGCCGCATGCGGAATTCCTGTCGCAAAACTATCCGGACGCGGACTCGGGTTTACGGGGGGGACAATTGATAAGCTTGAATCAATCAAAGGTTTTCAGACGTCAATACCGGTTTCCTCATTTGTTGATCAGATCAATAAAGCCGGCATGGTACTCTCGGGGCAGACTCCGGAGCTGGCTCCGGCCGATAAGTATCTTTACGCACTTCGTGATGTAACAGGGACCGTACAGTCGATTCCGCTGATTGCATCGAGCATAATGAGCAAAAAAATTGCGGGAGGCGCCGACGCTATCGTGCTTGATATTACATGCGGCTCCGGTGCGTTTATGAAAGATGAAGAGTCGGCGCGATCGCTCTCGAGGGCTATGATACAGATCGGCAAAATTGCCCAAAGGCCGGTTACATGTGTTATTTCTTCCATGGATCAGCCTCTCGGGCGAGCTGTCGGAAATACAATCGAGGTCATGGAGGCTTACGATACCCTGAGCGGAAAAGGCTGCAAGGATGTCAATGAGGTCAGTTTTACACTTGCTGCCGCCATGATCCGAAGGTCAGATGTCGGCAAAGAATTATCCTTTGATGAGGCTTTTGCGATGGCGGAAAAGACAATTTCCAACGGGAACGCCAAAGCATGTTTTGAAAAATTTATTACTGCGCAGGGAGGATCCGTTCATTTTGACGGCAGTCCTGTTTACACGGAACTTCCGGTCGAATGCGGTCAGCTTTCAGCAAAAGAGGACGGTTATATTTCCAGGCTTGACGCACTTCTGATCGGAGAGGCAAGCATGCATCTTGGAGCAGGCCGCAGGCAAAAGGGAGATGTCATTGATATGGGCGCGGGCATATCAATTATTAGAAAGATCGGTGATACGGTCAAAAAGGGTGATCGTATAGCCCTGCTGTACAAAGGCACCGCATCGCAAATCGAAGATAAAACCGTGCAATATGCTTTGTCACTGGCAGAATCCGCCGTATCCATATCTGAGAGACCTGTTCAGATTCCTAAAGAAATCCTGGCTATTCTGGATGAAAATTCATTGTAATCTCTTTGCTTGCATCGACCGTACCTGATTGTTATAATGATTCAAACAAGAACGAATGTTTGACCTATGCGGCCGCAAGAAGGATAGTTCATGATTATTATTGGAATCGACCCGGGTTATGCAATTACCGGCTATGGTGTAGTAGAATTCGAATCAAATCACTTTAAGACACTGGACTACGGGGTAATCTCAACAAAGGCCGGCGTACCTTTTGAACTTCGTCTGCTGACGATATTTCAGGAGATCGAAGCACTTATTGCCAGGTATCAGCCGGATGTAATGGCCGTTGAAGAACTATTTTTTGCTAAGAACACGACTACGGCTATCGGAACGGCACAGGCAAGGGGCGTTATTATTCTGACGGGTGCTAAAGCCGGCATTCCTGTATTTGAGTACACGCCGATGCAGGTTAAGCTTGCAGTCACCGGGTATGGTCGTGCGGATAAGAATCAAGTGTCCACCATGATCAAGATCCTCCTGCATCTTGATAAATCATCCAGGATAATCGATGACGCATCGGATGCGCTTGCCATTGCTGTCTGTCAGGCTCATACAGGTTCTATTAACAACAACAAGGCTGTTGGCGGATACCAATTCGGCCGATACGGCAAAACGACGGACGATTTCGGCAAGTAATGCAGAAATTTGAATTTGGATATTCAACGGATATTCAACCGGTATTCAAAATGAATTCAAAAATATATATACGGAGTGTGCGGATGATATGTATGCTTACATAAAAGGCCTTCTGGTTCAAAAAAAAGAAGAGTTTGTGGTGATTGAAACGGGCGGGATAGGCTACAAGATTTATTGTCATCCGCCGATGCAGGACCGCTTCGGTAAAACCGGCGATACGGTGTGCGTATTTACATACCTGTATGTCCGTGAAGACACTTTTGCATTGTACGGATTCCCTTCCCAGGAAGAGCATGATATGTTTGTTATGCTTCTTCAGGTGACCGGAATCGGCCCGAAGGTTGCCCTGGCACTTGTTGCGCAGGTTATCCCGAGTCAGTTTGCACTTGCTGTTATCACAGGTGATGTTAAGAGACTGACACAGGTGAAGGGTGTAGGCAAAAAGGGCGCGGAGAGGCTGATCCTTGAACTGAAAGACAAGCTTAAAGGTTTTGCCTTCGAAGGTGCCGACGGGGAGTATATGATTGATGATGTAGCCGGAGCCCTTCCTTCGGATTCGCGTGTGATGCAGGAAGCGATGAGTGCACTCGTTGTGCTCGGTTATTCGGCGCAGGAAGCAAGGACAGCAGTTACTTCAGTCTGTAAAGAGGATATGGCGGTGGAAGAACTGATTCGACTGTCGCTTCGAGCTTTAGTATAAGGAGTTTGTATGGATTTTGAAGAATATGGTGAGGACGACCGGATCATCGGCCGTGAAAGACTGACAGAGGATCGTGACGAACGCGGACTGCGGCCGACCCGGTGGATTGACTATGCAGGCCAGACGAAGGTTAAGGAGAATCTCAAAGTCTTTATTGAAGCTGCTTCAACCAGGGGCGAAGCCCTGGATCATGTTCTTCTTTACGGGCCCCCGGGTCTTGGCAAAACGACTCTTGCCGGGATTATTGCCGCTGAAATGGGCGTCAGCCTGAAAATTACTACAGGTCCGGCTATTGAGAAGCCCGGGGAATTGGCTGCCATCCTGACAAATCTCAATGAACGCGATGTGCTGTTTATCGATGAGATTCACCGCCTGAACCGCAGCGTCGAGGAGATCCTGTATCCGGCGATGGAAGACTACTGCCTGGATATTATGATCGGTAAAGGTCCATCAGCAAGATCGATCCGGCTGGATCTTCCGAAATTCACGCTGATTGGCGCGACGACAAGAGCCGGACTCCTGTCGGCACCTTTGCGCGACCGTTTCGGTATGATTCATCGTCTTGAGCTTTATGAGACGGATGATCTGATGGAGATCCTGCGACGGGATGCAGATATTCTGAATATTGGCATAAATACGACGGGGCTGCGTACGATAGCGTCGCGATCCCGCGGGACTCCCCGTATTGCCATTCGACTCCTTAAAAGAATGCGTGATTTTGCACAGGTTAAAGGTGCCGGGACCATTGATCAAAAACTCGCCGATTACGGACTTGCCGCCCTGGAAATTGACGAACGCGGCCTGGATAAAACGGACAGGAGAATTCTGGTGAACATGGCGGAAATGTTCTGCGGCGGACCGGTCGGGCTCGAAACGCTTGCGGCATGCACAGGGGAAGATCCGGTAACGATTGAAGATGTGTATGAACCATTTCTGATGCAGATCGGTTATTTAGCTAAAACTCCGCGCGGCCGTGTACTGACAAGGCTCGGATGGCAGCATCTGGGACTTGTTTGTCCGGATGATTATGAAAAAAAGGTCAGGGGACTTGGGTCGGCAATAACCGGGGATACAGCTTCGGAAACTGCTTTTCCGGTTCAGGTTGATATTGATTCCCTGGACGAGGGGGCGAATATAGATGCCTGACTCTCAAACCGCAAAGATGGACCAGGAATCTTTATCACTGAAACACTCCTTCGGGACAAAGGACCTGCTGCTGCATGTCTGCTGCGGACCCTGTGCCGAATGGCCTGTCCGTTCTTTGCGCGAAGAAGGATATTTACTTACTGCATTTTATTATAATCCCAATATTCACCCGTTAATTGAGCAGCGCCGCAGGCGTGATCATGCTGCAGCGCTCATGAGACTCCGTGAAATTCCTTTTCGTGAAGACGATTCCTATCTGGAAGACATGTGGCTTGCAAAGGCATGGGAAAATCCGGCGCAGATTTTCCCCGAGTGCCGGGGTAAATATAATTCGCGCTGTGAGATGTGTTACGCAATACGCATGAAACGTACGGCTATTGAGGCGAAAAGGCTTGGTTTCCCGGCATTTTCGACAACTCTTCTTGTAAGTCCTTACCAGAATCATGAAGCAATTATAGCAGCTGCCCGGAAGGCGGCTGATGAATCAGGGGTTGACTTTATCTACAGGGATTTCCGGTCCGGCTACAGGGAAGGACAGAACATGGCAAAAGATGACGGGTTGTACCGTCAGAAATATTGCGGATGCATTTTCTCCCTTGAAGAATCTGCTTTTCGGGACAAGATCTACAAGAGTTTCGAAGGATCTGCGGGTGAGACAAGTACGGTTTTATAATGATCGTATATGACCATACCGGGCTTGGATTTTGAAGGCTTTTTGACATTTTTGACAGGACAATAATCGACTGCAATTTTGAGTTCACTTAAATTCAGGCTTTCGTTTCTCGTTTGACGGGGATCGGAAGCCTTGTTTTTTTCATTGCGGCTCCATGTCCGGGAGAAAAAGGCGGCAGTCCGCGCAGCATGGAGGATTGCATCTTCAGGAGCCTCTGTTTTTCCGCTGCGAAGAATGACATGTGTACCGGGCATTTTCTGGACGTGAAACCACAGATCTTCCGGAGCGGCTGTTTTCATGGTGAGCAGGTCATTTTGAATATTGTTGCGTCCGCAGAGGATTAGGATCCCTTCCGGTGTGACATACCGACGGAAGTTGTCCGCCGGCGGCGAGGCCGAAGATGATTTGCCGGGCTTGGATGATCCGTTTTTGGCCCGCTTTGCGGCGGCTTTTCCTGCGGCCCGAAGCGCACGGCTTGAACTGTTTCCATTCTTCGATCTGCCGGGATGGATATTTGCATTTTGATTTGATTTCGTGCTGTTTCTAAACTGGCCTTTGCTGTCATGGTCAAGAAGCCCGCTGATCTGCATTTCCTCCCGGAGAGCAAGAAGATCTTCATTCTCGGATGCACTCTCTATGGCCTGGTACAGGGAAGAGAGATATTCAACGGCCCTGTTGTCTTCGGCAAGGAATTCTGACGCAGCTTCCAAACGATTCTTGCATTTTGAATAGCGTTTGAAATAATCCTGGGCATTCTGTGAGACGGTACGGTTCGCATCCATGGAAATCTCGAATAATGGCATTTCATATGTGTCGAAGGTATCGCCGATTTCGTCGACAACTCCGGTGTTGCCGGCAGCCTCATAATCAATTGCAGTAAAAGAGGAAACTCCGGCGGGAATCTGGTAGTGATTGGATAGCAGAAGCTGTCCGGATTTTTGATACAGGTCGATGTCCCTGCAGGCGAAAATATCACTCTGATGAACGCTCTGTTTGCGCAGCGCATGCTGCAGGGAGGCATGGCAGAACTGAAGCAGATTGCGTTTTTTCTGCTCAAAATCTACGGTCATGTCTTTTTGCTGATAAACAGCATCCATTGCTGCTGAAATTGAATTTCTTAGCACTAAAAATCCTGCATCCTTTAGAAGAAGTGCGTGGAACTCTGCAGGAGGTGTGTCTTTTTGTGACGAATAGGTACCCGGCTGGATAGTTGCTTCTGTAATTCTGGTAATTAATTCCTGTGCAGCGTGACAGACAGCCATTTTTTCGGCAGGCAGAAGCTGGCGAATTCCTTTTCGTGCATCGACTCCTGACAGGTAGCAGATTTCGCGTGACAAAAGAGGGGAAAAACCAAGAAGGGACTCCTGGAGAGCTTTTTCAAGAGGCCGGTTTGCAGCATCTTCAAGCAGAGGCAGTTCGCCGGTGCGAAGTATGGTAAGTGCTTCAGCCGGAGCAAGCTTTCCCTGTGCAGGAGGATAGACATATGGATGTGCAGGCATAACTTCACGGACACGGCTCATTTGTGAATCAACATGAAGCAGGCTGTCAAATATTCTGTTTTCTGCATTTATGAGAATGATATTACTATAGCGGCCCATCATTTCTATGATCAGCCGTTTTTCCTTTTTATCTCCGAGTTCATCGGTTGTGGAAATGGAAATCTCAATAATGCGCTCAAAGGAAGGCGCGGATATTCCGGTGATGCGCGCACCGGCAAGATGTTTTCGCAAAAGCATGCAGAAGGAGGGGGCAAGGGCCGGGTTTTCACGCGTGGAAGTACTGATATGGATGCGCGGCCCGGATGGATTGGCAGACATAAGTACCCGGTAGTTTTTTGATTCCTGCCTGACTAAAAGAATGATGTCATATCGATCAGGCTGATATATCTTATCTATTCTTCCGCCAACCAGAAATTCATTCAATTCTGCAGCCAGAAAATGTGTTGTAATTCCATCAAGTGACATGAAATACCTCAGTCGTCTTCATCACTTCTACCGCGAAGTACAAATCGAATCCAGCCGATTAATACTAAAGCGATCAGTTCAATTCCTAATAAAAGGAAAAAACGGTCGAATTGGTTAAGTGAGATCAGAAAATCAAGACCCAGTACGCCAACGACTGCAACAACCAATAGAAGAAATCGTCCTGCTGAGCTTTCTTTTATAACAAAGAGAAGAGATTTCTTCTGGATACTCTTCTTTGATCGTGATCGGGGAGACGTACCTGAAGAAGACCGGGAAGCAGAACGCGGAACCGGGTTGCCGGAAGACGTCCGTCTTTGGGTACTTCCGGAACGGTTCGAAGATGAATTGCCGGATTTTTTTGTTGCAGCAGCCATATAGTCCTTCTTCCTTTGATTAATCACCGCATTAAGTATACCAAAAAGAAGGGCATTTGCCTTGCGGCAAACGTCCTTCTTCTAAACAAAAACATAATTCGTCCGTATTGTGCCGAAAACTCAAGCGAAATCAGGATTCTTTTTTGGGTTTTGTGCCTGTTGCTGCTTCGTATATTTTCTGCATAACAACGATTGTCAGAAAGAAAAGCGCAAGAACCAGAAATACGCCTATCAGACCGGCGACGACTACGAATAATCCCTGAGCCCACATATCCATACCCTTAATATTTTCAATAGAAAAAGTTGATGCTAACATTACAGAAAGAAATGTCATATTTGATACCTCCAACTAATTGACTTTAACAAGGATATCAACAAGTGCAATAACCAGGCCGCCGGCTACGATAGAACCAAGCTGCCCGGCCGCATTTGCGCTGATTGCCTGCATGAGAATGAAATTCGTAGGATCCTCTTTTTTTGCCATTTTCTGAACAACTCGTGCCGACATCGGGAAAGCAGAGATTCCTGCAGCACCAATCATCGGATTGAGTTTTCTCTTGAGGAAAAGATTCAGGAATTTGGCAAAAAGCACACCGCCTGCCGTATCGAATACAAAGGCGAACAGACCGAAAAGAAGGATCATTCCGGTAACCGGGTTAATAAATTTGGAAGCCAGCATGGTTGATCCGATTGTAATTCCCAGAAGAAGCGTAATAATGTTGGCCAGTTCGTTCTGAGCCGTCTGGGAAAGCCTTTCCAGGACGCCGCACTCACGGATCAGGTTGCCGAACATAAGGGACCCGACAAGCGGAACACTCATAGGCACCAGAATACCGGCAATTACGGTAACAAGGATAGGGAAAAGAATTTTAATTGTTTTGGAGACTGGTTCTTCATGGTAATCCATGCGGATCAGACGTTCTTTTTTGGAGGTCAAAAGGCGTATGACCGGCGGCTGAATAATGGGAACCAGGGACATATATGAATACGCCGCCACGGAAATCGGGCCCAGATATTCAACAAGGTTATAATGACCTGCAACAAAGAGCGTGGTTGGGCCGTCTGCTGCACCGATAATTCCGACAGCGGATGCCAGCTTTAATGCATCAAAACCAGTGATATTAAAAATAGGGAGAAGCATCAGTGTCACAAAAAAAGTGGCGAAAATTCCAAACTGTGCTGCTGCACCGAAGAAGATCATAAAAGGATTTTTGAAAAGGGGAGTAAAGTCTATCATTGCACCGATGGCAACAAAAATGAGGATTGGAAAGAGTTCATTTGCGATTCCCGCATCGAAAAGAACCTTCAAAAACCCATGTGCCGCATTTGTATCCAAAACTGTCTGCTTTGTTGCATCGATAAAAGTAGTTGCTTCCCCTGCAATACTCCAGGGGAGATTGACAAGAATGGCGCCGAACCCGATAGGAAGAAGGAGAGCAGGTTCATACTCTTTTTTGATGGCAAGATAAATGAGGATACCACCGATAGCATACATTATCAGTGCTTTCCAGTTATCACCCTGACCGAAGAAAACAATTCCGTTAAAGATCTCCTTAAGGACCTCACTCATCGCACGTACCTCCCTGTGCTGGTTGCCTTCAGATTGTTTACTCCATCGTTGCAAGAAGACTCTTTATCTTCTCTGTCGGGTTAATCAGGTTGGATAAAGAGGAGTCGTGGTTGATGGCATCAATCAAAAGTGCAACAAATTTGGCCATATTTACATCACAGTACCACGGAGCTTTTAAAAGCTCGGGTCTCCTGTAAACAAGATTGGTGGCAAACACCTTAGTGAGAATGCCTTCCTCATATGCCTTGTTGAAATGTTCGATTCCTTCCGTGAAGAGCCCGAAAGTTACGGCACAGTAAATATTTCTGGCGCCGCGCGATTTCATTTCCCTTCCGATGTCGAGCATCGAATCTCCTGAAGAAATCATATCATCAACAATGAGAATGTCCATACCTTCTACTGAATCTCCGAGAAATTCATGTGCAACTATTGGATTTCTGCCGTTTATGACCTGAGAATAGTCTCTTCTCTTGTAGAATGTTCCAAGAGGGACGCCCAGGATGGATGCAAAATACATGGCACGTGTGATGCCGCCCTCATCGGGGCTTACGATCATGAATTTTCCGTTTGCAAAGTTCAGGTCCGGGATGGTCCTGAACATCGCCTTGATTATCTGATAGTTTGCCGACAGACTTTCAAAGCCGGATGTAGGGATGGCGTTCGCCACACGTTCATCATGGGCATCAAAAGTGATAATGTTCTCTACGCCGAGTCCGTACAGTTCTTCAAGTGCAAAGGCACAGTCCAGGGATTCCCGTGCATTTCTCTTGTGCTGACGGCTCTCATACAGGAAAGGCATGATTACTGTGACACGCCTGGCTTTACCGGAACAGGCAAGGATGACACGCTTAAGATCCTGATAATGATCATCCGGGCTCATGTGATTGACTTTACCGAACATATTATATGTACAGGAGAAATTCACAACGTCACTTATAATAAAAAGATCATGGCCGCGGACTGAGTGGGAAATGACAGCTTTTCCTTCTCCGGAAGAGAAACGCGTGTTGTCAACGCCGATTCGATAATCGCTTCTGAAAAACCCGGGATATCTGCTTACCAGAAGCTGTTCCTGGTATTCTGATCTCCTTTTATTGAGGTAATAGTTCACACTCTCAGAAAAATCCATGCTCCCCTTAAGAGGAATAATCCCAACAGGGCCAATGGGTGCCATTGGATTGTCACCATATTGGTTGTATCGCGAATATGCTTTCTCGTCAGCAGCTGATGGAATCGAAATCATTTCTAGTCCTCCTCATATGATTCAAACGTATGTCGTTACTCAAAAAGTTCTCCGATGCGGATCTGACCAAGCAGGTCGGAAATCCGGTATCCGGGATTGAAAAGGTGTGCAAGAGATTCATCAACATTGATTGCATCAATCAATCGAGCGACAAATGGTGTCATGTTTACGTCAACATACCAGGGGGCAGCCAGGAGTTCGGGTCTTCTGTAAATCAGATTGGTACACAGAACCTGTTTGACAACACCTTTATCAACAGCTTCCTGCATGGCTTGGATACCATTGGTAAATAGTCCGAAAGGAGCTGCACAGTAAATATCCCTGGCACCATTATCTTTCATGAACTGGGCTGTCTCAATCATGGTTTTGCAGGAGTTAATCATATCGTCAACAATCAAAATGTCTTTGCCGACACAGGAATCACCCAGAAACTGAATCTCTTTAATCGGATGGACTCCGTTTACAGAGACGGAATAGTCGAGTCTCCTGTAGAAAATGCCCAGGGGAAGACCAAGAACGGAAGAATAGAATACGGCCTGGGAGACTCCGGTCTCATCGGGAGATACAACCATCATGGAATTTTTGTTGATCCGCAGGTTGTAGTTTGCTGAAATAAGTGTGCTGATAATTTTGTACGCTGATTTGGGTGTCTCAAATCCCATGAGCGGAACTGCATTTGCAACACGCCCGTCATGGGGATCGAAAGTAATCATATTCGCTACGCCCAGATTGTAGAGCTGCTGCAGCATGGAGGCACAGTCAAGTGATTCGCGTGACGAACGGAGATCCTGACGACCTTCATATAAAAAGGGCATGATGACATTTATACGCCTTGCTTTTCCGCTTACGGCCATGATAATTCGCAGAAGATCACGGAAATGATCATCAGGGCTTGCCCAGTGTTCTTCTCCGGAAATAGAAAAGGATGCCTGATGAGACAGAACATCCGTTATAATAAATATATCATGACCGCGAACGGTTTGATTAAGAGTCACTTTACCTTCGCCCGTTTCAAAACGTATAATCTGAGACTGGATTAAATAGTCGTCCCGGAGATATCCGACACTATTTACATATGGATTGCTGTTTTCACTTTGACGGCGAAAACGCTTTTCATGCAAAATCTGATTAACCTGCTTAACAAACTCAAGATTGGCGGTATGGCAGATTATTCCAATAGGTCCGAAGGGTTCAAAAAGATAGCCCTGGCTTTCCTGGCTGGAATACTCCGTTGATTCCGAAAAACGTGATGTTATTGACATGAAGTCCCCCGACGGAATTTGCTGTGTCATATGAGTCCGGTATGGGCACACATGCACGATTTAGTATAGCGCTTTTCATTTCTTTTTTGAATCATGCAAATCTGCATGAAAAGTCTGTCTGTTTCCAGTGCTTTTGTGTAAAATTTGTATAGTATTTGTGCAAAGCATTGGAGAATTCAGTAAAAAGCTGTCGTATAATCCATTAACGTGATAAAGTGCACATAACTACTTTAGCACATTCTTCAGTCAGAGGTGAATATGAAAATCAATTTTCGAAGAACAAATTTTTGGGGCGTTGCCGCCGATATGAATTCCTGCCCCCCGATGGATCGTCCGGAGCTTGTCCTTTCAGGGAAATCCAATGTCGGAAAATCCTCACTCTTAAACTCACTTGTTGATAACAAAAAGATGGCCCGTGTCAGCCAGGCACCGGGTAAGACCCGTCTTGTCGTATATTTTGATGTGGACAGTAAAATTTACATCGCAGACCTTCCGGGATACGGATTCTCAAAAGCACCGAAGGATGCCCGGGAGAAGTTCTCAAAGCTTGCCGATCAATATTTTACAAGCGGACGCCCGATTGCCCTTACACTGCATTTGATTGATATCCGTCATGCACCGTCCAAAGAAGATATTCAGATGCTTTCCTATATGAATATGCAGAACATACCGTATTTCGTTGTTTTTACGAAGTGTGACAAATTCTCCAGGGCTCAGCTTAACAAGAGGCTCTCTGAGCAGCTTGATGCATTTGAAATTCAGGATAAAGCACATTGCTTTGCGGTGTCCGCCGAAAAAAAAGAAGGCCTTGAGGATTTACAGGACGCAATATCCGAGTTCATTTTTCCTGAAACGGATTGAAAGATTTTGTAATGAATTGTCGAAAAACAGCCGTTTATAAGAATTCCAAACCTGCTATACTCTGCCGACATATAAAAGAAACTCCCTTTTATCCAGGCAGGTATATATATGCGGTTTCCGGTGCATTTAAATAAGAAAATAATATACAAATATCTTTACTGTAAAGATTTCCTTTTCTCATATAGGTGCAGAGGCCTTATTGCGTGCAATATGACCCGTGCTACGGAAGTGTTTTTCGCGCGTCCGGCTGTTACAGCAGGAATCAGCGGATTTGCAGGCGCGTCACTTGGGTTTCTTTTTTCCTATATGACGGCGTTACTTGTTTTTCTGCTTCTTCATGCATTTTTATTCCTGTGGATATTGATATTTGCAGAAGAATCTGCCGCCTCGCGTCTGAATGTCACCTCCGGCTCGTCATTACGTTCACGCATAATACTTTTCTTTCTGGCGCTGAGCCTGGGGCTGTATTGCATGACACTTATCAGTTATCAAAAAAGCAGGGCGGAGGATGCGCTGCATGCCGAAGAGATAGTGACCGGGGGCAATGAATCGATTTATAACGGTTATATCTGTTCCATATCCCTTCCGGATGAGAGCTATAAGACATTTACGCTTCTATGGAACGATGGCGTAAAAGTGCGTTTTGGCAGCAGCAGGACAGATCTTGCATACGGTCAGCACATTCAAATATACGGTACCCTTTCGTCGGTGCCTTCTGCAAGAAATCCGGGAGGCTTTGACCAGAAGAACTATTACGGACGGCAGGGAATTTTCTTATCACTCGAGACCTATGATAATAATATTCATATTTTGAATGACAGTGCGCTTGTCCCGGATATTTTTGTCAAACTTGAGGTTATGGGTCTTCAGCTGCGAAGAAGTATTTCATCGATGTGGACTCAGGTACTCAGTATGGATGACGCTGCGCTCTTAAGCGGAATGATTCTCGGGGACACATCGGGAATGTCTCCTGAACTCAAGAGTGCCTTCCGGATGTGCAATCTGTCTCATCTCACGGCTGTTTCCGGTGCGAATGTTGCCTATTTTCTTGTGCCCGTCTCGATGTTTTTCCAAAAACTAAGCGGCAGAAGGGCTGTCAGGCAGCTGCTCCTCTTCGTTTTCCTGATATTCTTCGGATTTTTAACCGGCTGGACAGCATCCGTGACACGGGCGCTGTTTATGTCCATAGGTTCCATCTTTTCTTCCGTGTTAATGAGACGGCATGATCCTGTTTCCGCCATGTTTTTAACATCGGTTGTTTTAATGGCGAATAATCCTTATGTTGCAGTTGACCTCGGGTTTTTGCTTTCATTCAGCGCAACTTTGTCACTGATTTTGTTTTCAGATAAAATGACGCAGAGCCTTATATCTTTTTTGGCAAAAGCAACGAAAACCTTAGCATCGTTATCAATCAAATCATCAAAAAGCCGCTCGTTGATTCCGGCAAAAATACAAAATCACAAAAACCGTTTTTCCGGGGGAGGATTCTTTATTCAAGCCGCTGCATGCCTTATCTGTACGCAGCTTGGCATGCTTCCGTGGCTTATTGCGATGTCAGGCAAAGAATCAGTTATCCTGTTTCTGGCTAACCTTGCCGGAACTTTCCTGTCCGAGGGAATCTCGCTTCTGTGCCTTCCTTTGTCGGGCATCCTGCTCATTGCCGATTCAGTCCCGGTCATTTTGCCTTTTGTAAGGATTCTTTTCCTTCCGCTGGGAGGATTGCTGAACTTACTTGCAAGGATGGCGCTGCTATTGTCGGATAAATCAATCCAGGCGCTTCGACTATATGATATTGAACCGCTTCTTCTGATATCTTCATCCATTTTGCTGCTGACATTTATGATCCCAAAGGGATTCCTGTCCCGGAATCTTCGCAGGATTATGTGCTTTTTTCTGGCCGCCGGAATGGCACTCCAGATATATACATATAATAACAGGCCGGTTTGCACGGTGATTTTTGCGGATGTCGGGCAGGGCGACAGTGCACTCATATTGCTGAACAACAATATAAGTATTCTAATTGACGGCGGAGACATAGGTTCTGCCAAAAACGTGCTCATTCCCATGATGAATTACTACGGGATTTTGGAGCCGGACATTACAATACTCACACATCTGCACAGAGATCATGGTTCCGGAATTATAGAACTGATTGAGGCAGGACGGGTGGATGAAGTTTACACTCCCTGCATTACACCGAACACTGAACTTGCCGGACTTTTTGCTGCAGATGCGGATCATAGAGTCACCCTGCATTCCATACAAAAAAATGATAAAATAGTCCTGTCGGAATCAGCAGAACTTCTGGTTCTTTCTCCGGAATCCATTTCAATGAAGGGCGGCAACGAAGATTCAGCTGTTCTTCTGCTTAATACCGGTGATACGGGTATACTCTTTATGGGGGATGCCGGAGAATTAACGGAGAACCAGCTCCTTATGCAGGAGAAGACGATGAGCCTGCTGAATAAGGATGTGGATTTTCTGAAGGTCGGTCATCACGGAAGTAAATTCTCATCGACACAAGTTTTTCTGTCCGGGTTTTCTGCTGATGCAGCGGTTATCAGTGTAGGTGCGAATAATTACGGCCATCCGACGCCTGATACTCTCGTACGGCTCGCAGAGAGAAATATTGATGTTTACCGGACTGATTACTCCGGAGCCATAATACTTGAGGTAAGAAAGAAAACCACACGAATCCTGGCATATAGCTGATGGAATGGAAGAAGAGGGTACAATGGCAAAAGAAAAAAACATATCTGCCGGCAAAGGTCCGTCCATTCGAACATATGCGGAACTTGCAGCGGATCTCAAAAACAACAGGACGTCTCATCTTTATGTACTGTTCGGAGAGGAGGAGTATCTGATTGACCGTGCCGTGAAGGCATTGGCGAGGCTCTTGATCGCACCCGGCTGCCATGATGCCGACTCATATACAGGTGACTGGTCATCGGCGGCAGGGGATCCCGAGGCACTTCTGGAAATGGTCCGTACGCCTCCGTTTCTGTCACAGCAGAGAATGATCATTATCAGGAATTCCGGCCTTTTTGCAGGGCGTTCACCGGACAGCCCGGAAGCCAGCCAGAAATACATCAAGCTTTTTTCTGACATCCCTGATTTCTGCTGCCTGATCTTTGTTGAAGACAAAATTGACAAACGCAAGAAAGTCCTGCTGGATACCATTGCACAAAACGGCCAGTTGGTACAGGTGGAACAGCAAAATTCGGATGCACTCTGCAAGTGGGCAGGATCTGCCCTCCGCAAAGAGAACATCCGCATAACTATGGAAGCGCTGAATAGTCTGGTCGACCGTACCGAGGGCAGTATGCGCGTGCTCGGAAGTGAGGTACAGAAGGTAATCCTTTATTGCGGCGGCACGGGACTTTCAGAAATTACAATTAATGAAATTGAGCAGATATGTATTCCTGATATCAGAGGTTCCATTTTTCAGATGACGGATGCAATCGGCGCCAGGAATATCGGCCGTGCGCTTACTGTCCTTGATACTCTCATATCCTTGAAAGAACCGGTGCCCAAGATCCGGTTCATGCTGGCCAGGCACCTGCGCCAACTGATCTGTGCCAAGGAACTCGGGGCACCGGATCGAATCATGGCCGCCCTGAAAGTCGTTCCGTTTGTGGCCAGAAACCTATCATCACAGGCAAGGTATTTTCAGATGGATGAATTGACCGCACTGTACGAAGCATGCGCATCATCGGATTTTGCTGTCAAAACAGGCCGTATTGAAGACCGCCTGTCAATGGAGGCACTCCTTGTCAGTGCCGGAAAAGCAAGCGCACAGCAGACACAATGAGTCTGGTTTTCGGGACCCTGTATATTTGACGGCATCATGTTAATAGTATAAAATCAGTTGGATTTCCACTAAGATACTGGAGGAATTGATAATGGCAAAAATTCAGATGAAGACTCCGCTTGTCGAGATGGACGGAGATGAGATGACACGTGTCATCTGGAAGCAGATAAAGGATATCCTGCTGACTCCGTTTATTGACCTTAAGACGGAGTATTATGACCTTTCCCTGATAAACAGGGATGCAACAAATGATCAGGTTACCGTCGATTCCGCCAACCGTACACGTGAGCTTGGTGTTGCCGTAAAATGTGCGACTATCACACCAAATGCCCAGAGGATGGAAGAATATAAGCTTAAAAAGATGTGGAAGAGCCCGAATGGTACAATTCGTGCCATTCTTGACGGTACGGTTTTCCGCGCCCCGATCCTGGTGAAGGACATTTCCCCGTTTGTATCCTGCTGGAAAAAGCCGATTACGCTTGCCCGTCATGCTTACGGCGACGTATACAGGGATTCGGAAATGCTGATTTCCGGACCGGCGACAGTTGAACTTCTCGTAACTTATCCTGACGGTACAGTCAAGAAGCAGAAGATTCATGAATTTGACGGCCCCGGCGTTGTTCTCGGCATGCACAATACGGATAAATCTATTACTGCTTTCGCGCGTTCCTGCTTTACCTATGCACTCGACATTCATCAGGATCTTTGGTTCGCTACGAAAGACACAATTTCGAAAACCTATGACCATCGATTCAAGGATATTTTTCAGGAGATCTTTGAAGCTGAGTTTGAAAGTGCTTTTGAAAAGGCCGGCATATTGTATTTTTATACTCTGATTGATGACCTTGTAGCACGCATCATGCGTTCTGAGGGAGGAATACTCTGGGCCTGCAAGAACTATGACGGTGATGTGATGTCGGATATGGTAGCTTCCGCCTGCGGAAGTCTGGCGATGATGACATCTGTCCTTGTTTCCCCGGATGGAAAATATGAATATGAAGCAGCACACGGGACGGTCACCCGCCATTACTATAAATACCTCAATGGAGAAATGACATCTACAAATCCAATGGCGACTATCTATGCATGGTCCGGTGCCCTGATGAAAAGGGGACAGATTGATAATCTGCCGGAACTGGTGGAATTTGGCATGCGTCTTGAGGCAGCGTCGATAGCAACAATCGAGGCAGGCACAATTACAGGAGACCTCGCAGCTCTTATGCCGAAAGATAAGGCACATGTTGTCACTACCGAGAACTTCCTGAAGGCGATTGCCGCCAGACTATAATTTTTCCCCGGAATCTTACAAAACCAAACAACAATTCGGATAATGCAGAAAGGGAACAATATGACGTACTTTGAACAATGGAATACAAAGATTGAGGACTCATCGGATCAGGAAAATTACACAGCTTATGTCAAACACTATTATGAACTTGAGCAGGAAGCATACAGACGAATACTTACTGCATATCCCGATAATCTTGCCCTCACGGAAGGCAAGGCATCTGAACTTGCAGAAGCACTCGGTTTCCGTACAGACGACATGGAAATCTTTGTCGGATTCCTGGACGGCATCACGCCAAGCCTTACAGAGGAAATTCATCCGGAAGAAGTCGACCTGGATACACAGATTTCACTTAAAATCGACTACGAGAAGCTCTTCTGGAACATGCACGATGCCAAGGCTGAATGGCTTTTCAAGCTGACAAGCTGGGACAATGTTCTGACAGCTCAAAAGCAGGCGGAACTTATTAAGGATTACCGCACTTCGAAAATAGTACACAACGAAAAAATCGGAAGAAACGATCCGTGTCCCTGCGGAAGCGGCAAAAAATATAAGCAGTGCTGCATGAAATAGACCTGGTATTTTACAAAAAGGCAGCCAGACGTATTTATTTTTAGTGGTTTGTTGTTATCTGATTTCGTATTCTGGCAGGAAAAACGGAGGAACAGATATATGACACAATCCATGCATGAACTGCCCGTTTCAAGCCGTCCCTATGAACGTTTGGAAGAATGCGGGGAGAAATCCCTGTCTGACGCGGAACTTCTTGCTATATTAATCAGAAGCGGTTCGACAGGATGTTCTTCCCTGGAACTTGCCCAGAAGATATTATTGATGGATTCGCGCGGGGAGGGACTCTCTTTCCTGCGTGATTTGTCTATTGAGGAACTGCGGGCATGCAAGGGGCTTGGCAGGGTGAAGGCGATTACATTAAAAGCAGCCATGGAGATCGGCAGGCGGTCGATGCATATCGATCCATTTTGGAAAAATGTGCAGATCGGCGGTCCCAGGGATGCGATCTCCATTTTTGAAAATGAAATGACACACCTTATGAAGGAAGAAGTTCACATTCTGCTTCTCGATACCCGGCACCGTGTGATCCGGCAGGTAACCATTTCTTCAGGTGGACTTGCTTCGGCCGGGATCTATCCGCGCGAACTTCTGCGGGAAGCAATTAAGGCCAATGCCGCAGCTTTTGTACTTGCCCACAATCATCCGAGCGGAGATCCGAAACCCAGCCCGGATGATATTGCAACAACAAAAGCGCTGCAAAAAGCTGCTGACCTGATTGGCATTGAGCTTGTTGATCATATTGTCGTAGGCCACGGCTCAAGCACAAGCCTTAAGGAACTGGGATGTTTGTAAGGGAGAACTCAGATTCAATATATGGTATACTTGCCCTACACGATTCGTGTGCAGGTTTTATATATCTGACAGGTTAAAATGCGGTGATGATTGTACGGACTCTATATAGACTGAGGTGCGGGTTTTGCGGAAATTACTGGCGAATAAAATATTCATACTCATACTGGTTACGCTGCTCATTGTTGCAGTGATTATTTTTGACTTGATACCGGGCAGTCCGGTAGAGAATATTACGACTCCGGTATCTGTCATACTGGATCCGGCGCAGAAGCTGGTTCAGGGAGCGGGTAGTAATATTTCTAATTTTTTCTCTGCGATTTCAGAAGGAATTGCCATTCGCAAGGAGAATTCAGATCTGAAAAAGCAGGTTGCCGAACTGCAGTATGAGGTCCAGCAGGGAGAAGAGGCAAGCCTCAGGTGGCAGGAACTCAAGGATGCTTTCTTTATCAAGGATTCTTTCGAAAACTATGATATACATGGTTCAACCATTCTTACACGGGAAGCAGATGAGTGGTTCAGTGTGATTCGGATAGACGTAGGGAAAAGTAACGGGATTTCAATTTCAGATACTACCAAGTCCTATGCAGTTGTCGATGCGCAGATGAACCTGGTAGGGAGGATCCAGTCAACAGACGTGGCTTCTTCCAAAGTCCTGCCGATCCTGCATGAAGGTTTTACGGTAAGTGCCAAAGTAAATACGGTTAACGGAGCGGTGGTGATTGTCCACGGTGAAGTCGAACTTAAAGAAAACGGCCTTTGCAAAGTCGATCAGATTCCGGACCAGGTATTCCTTCAGGTGGGAGACAAGCTGGTTACAAGCGGTGACGGCGGACTGTATCCGGCAGGGATTCCCATCGGGGAGATTGTGTCGGTCGACAACAGTTCAGAACTTAACCGTTATGCCACTCTTAAACCATATGTAAATATCGCCGGTCTCAAAGATGTTTTTGTCATGGTCCCCAAAGACCAGCCGGCCGGGGCAGCCACGCTTACGCCGACACCCACGGCGACGCCTGCTTCATGAGCATTTACTGCAGGGACGGGAGGAACTCAAACTGAACAGAAATGATAAAATCAGGCAGATTGCCGTATATGTAACATATGTTTTGTTTTTTTCCACTTTGCAGGTTACTTTTCCGCAGGTACTGTCTTTCCGTGGGCAGACTGCAGATTTTATGATGGTATTTGTGATTCTGACCGGGTATCTTTTCGGCACTATTGACGGTGCAGTCATTGGGTTTTCAATGGGATTTTTGAGGGATATGCTGTCAAGCACCACGCTTGGGATCGGTATGCTGATTCTTTTATATGTCGGCATCTTTTCATCTCTGCTTTTTTCCCGGAAATTCCACAGCAGGGCTACACTTGGTTTTGTACAGGTTATCCTTATTACACTGGTATATAAAGTCATGGGTCACGTACTGTATTATTTTGTCCCGCTCCTGACAGGCGGTGACCATATGTATTTATCAACAAGTACAATAATATTCAATAGTATTTTGCCGCAGATTGCAATTAATCTTGCTGTTTCCTTACCGATGATTCTTCTGCTTACATACCTGGGACCATACCGAAGAGGAGAAAAGAGAATCGCGGACGGTGATAGGGCAGCTTCGGAGGAAGTATGGCGAATCAGATAAAAGACGATGGTGTTTATGTTTTTGATCAGGATCATGTCGATACAGGTACCGTAGACAAACACACTACGGCTGCTGCCGTCCGGTCATTTATTACAAGCCGCTTTGCAGTACTGGGAATGATTTTATGCACTTTTGGCATTATCATTTTGGTAATGACAGCTTCCCTGCAGTTTTCAAGCATTAAGGACCGTATTCTAACGACATCATCCAACGGGGTATCGCGCCAGTATACTGTTACTGCCCCGCGGGGAAGTATTACTGACATCAACGGAGTCATGCTTGCATCAACGAAAGAAGTAAACACACTTATGATTGCCAGTGCCGGAATGACCGACCCGGAGCTGAACACCATGATTCTTGACCTGTCCTACCTTTTTGATAAATATAATGTCGTACCGGTTGCCGACCTTCCCGATTATCTTACGATTGATCCATATACATTCCAGAAGCCTGCGGACGAGATAACAGCGTGGCAGGTAAGCTCGAATCTTTTCGCACTCAAAGAATCGACAAATACATCTGTCGTCACATATACGGACAAACTGGTAAAAAGTGATCCTCAGATCTTTTTTCTTTATCTTCGCGACCTGTTTAAAATTGATAAATCATATTCCGCACAGGATGCATACAGGATTGCTATGATTCGCTACCAGATTTTCTCCGAAAACTGGGCGTTTAAAATTGGCACACCTGTAAAAATTGCAACGGATGTTCCCCAGGAACTCATTAATTCCCTGCTTGAACAGAATTATAAATACAGGGGAATCATCGCCGGCAAGGATTATCGCCGGGTATACTCTCCGCAGGCTGAGATTTCATCCCATGTTATTGGATATGTCGGAAAGATTTCCCAGGAAAGTTTTGCCAAACTATCCAATTTGGGATACTCACTTGATGATATTATCGGACAGATCGGCATGGAATATCAGATGGAACGATACCTGCATGGACAGTCCGGCACGAAAGCATACAACATCTGGACAAAGGATCAGGACACAGGGGCATTTTTCCCGGAAAACATAGGCATGGATCCTGTTCCGGGCGCCAATGTTACTTTGACAATTGACACAAGGCTTCAAAAAGTAGCCATGGATGCGATTAAACAATATATTGTAGACCAGGCTGCAGCTGAAGCTGAAGCTCCGACAGGATTGGCAACTGCTTCAGCCGGAGCTGTTGTAGCACTCAATGTGAAGACCGGTGCAATCATTACAATGGTTTCATACCCGAATTTTGACCCGAATGATTTTGTTCTGGCAATGGGCGATGATGTCCAGGCTAAAGAACAGATCAAGTACTATTTGGGATTAGGAGATTATAAGGCAACAACAAATGATGATAAACCGCTTTATAACCGTGCGATATCGGCGTATTATGCTCCGGGATCAACTTTCAAAATGGTTACAGCGGTTGCAGCCCTGGAAACAGGTGTAATAACGCCGGATTCCAATGTATTCACAGATACCGGCACGTATATAATTGATGGCTATGCGTTTCATTGCCATGAATTCCCGGAGACCGGTCATGGACCGCTTACCTTGACACGCGGACTTGCAACCTCCTGTAATATATATTTTCAAATAATGGGTGTCAAAACCGGAATTGATGCGATCGACAAGTGGGGAAAAACTCTTGGACTCGGCGAACTGACAGGCGTTGACCTTCCGGGTGAGGTTCAGGGTATACGTGCAAGCAGGGAGACCAAACGACTTCTCAGACCCAAAATTGAAGATAAGACCTGGTTTAAGGCAGATACGGCCCAGAGTGCAATCGGACAGTTTGATAACGACTTTACGATTCTTCAGCTCGCCCGCTATGCGGCGGCACTGGCAACCAATACACTTGTCTCACCGCATATCATTCAGGATGTTACAGCAGAGGACGGTACGGTACTCTATACAGGATCAACGGAAGTCACTCCGCTGAACATCAAACAATCCACTTTGGATATTATTAAGCAGGGAATGGAGGCTGTAATCACGGATAGTCAGGGGACTGCAAAAAGTCTGAGCTCATTGCCGATATTAATAGCATGTAAGACAGGAACGGCAGAAACAGGGTTTGAATATACCAATAAGCAATATTCGAACGGACTGTTTGTTTGTTATGCACCAGCTGATGATCCTCAGATTGCAATCGCCACTGTTGTTGAAAAAGGGGCATGGGGATCGCAGACTTCGATCATTGCCCAGAAATTGCTTCTTGCTTACTTTGGACTCCCTGATCCTGGAAATACATCAATAGTTGATTCGGATGCCGCCATAGGAGATGTTCCTTCTGCAGCAAATACACCAACACCCGGAACAGTTACAGGAACCGGAACGGCAGCAACCGGCTCATCTGCCGGATAATATTGTGCATGTTGAATGGATATTTCATAAAATATTGGTGGATAGTACGATATGGAACACTTTTCCGATAGTTTGTCAGTATTCCCTTGCGGATTCGTGTTAGTATTTGTACAATAAATATGATCAATTTGTGAAATGCAGGAGGTTTTATATATGAAGATAGTCCTATTGGCGGATAATCGAAAAAATGAGCTTCTTGTCAACTTCTGCATTGCCTATCGACAGCTTCTTGCGAAGCATGAACTGTATTCCATGAATAACACGGCAATTTTTCTCGAATCGGCTGCTGAGCTCGATGTTTTCGGTTTATCAATGGATTATGCCGCCGGATTTGACCAGCTTGCTTCAAGGGCGATGTTTAATGAAATAGACTCTGTGGTATATCTGAGGGACACACAGATACCTTTTTACGATGAACCCAATGCCTTGCTCAAGGCATGTGATTATAACAGCATTCCATATGCTACAAATCTTGCCTCTGCAGAAATACTCATTCTCGCTATTGACAGAGGAGATCTTGATTGGAGAGAACTTATCCGCACATAATTTCATTATAGAGGAATTTTGCTTAACACTCTGCCGCTGCCTGCATGCTAAATAGTAATATAAGCATTTTTTGTTTTTCAATGGCGTTTTTCACAATTCCTCATCATTTCTGAACTTTCTGCGCCTGCTAAATATAAAATGGGGGTGCAGAACACGAAGAATCAAAATGGAGGATAGATCATGGAAATACGCACGTATCCTTATGGACCCCTGCAAGCTAATTTATATATAATTGCTTTCGAAACGGATGCAATTATTATTGACCCGTGTGTCCCGTACGAAACGCTGGAGATTGACAGTTTCAAAGTACGCGGGATAATCTGCACGCATGCCCACTATGACCACATCGTAGAAGCTGAGAATATCCGGTCCGTGACCGGGAGTATTCTCCTGGCTTATGAAGATGAAAAGGAAAGTATCCTGGATCCGGAAAAAAATATGTCCGCTGAGTTTTTTTCTGCGCTTACTATTTCTGAGCCGGTTTGCGGACTGAAGGACAACGAAATTCTTTCGGCCCGCGATTTTGAAATCATTACGAAAGACGAATTTACTTTGACGGTAATACATACACCCGGTCACACAAAAGGCTCTATTTGTCTTCTGCTTAACCTGAAATCAGCTTCAGGTGATGAAAAATACTTATTTTCAGGAGACACCATATTTGCCGGTACAATCGGAAGAACCGATCTCGGCGGTAATATGGCGGATATGATGCGTTCCATCAGAAGACTTTCAGAACTCCCTGATGATGTAATAGTCCTGCCGGGACACGGGCAATCGACAACGATCGGAAATGAGAAAAGGAACAGCCCCTACTTTACAGCACTAAATTACGATGATATCATCTGAAGTTACGTTCCGTTTTGCTTCAGGTAAAATTCTGCAATAATATCCAGGACATTTTCAGGAGGGTTTCTGATGAGCGATTTGAAAACATCATTAATATCTATACAACAGGATTTCAGGGATAGATTAACATCTGTAAAAACTTCTGCTGAAGCGGATTCGCTGCGCGTTTTTTTTCTTGGGAAAAAGGGAGAGCTGACTTCCGTCCTTCGTGCGATGGGATCCCTGTCGCCTGAAGAACGGCCTGTAATCGGCCAACTGGCCAATGATATCCGTACCCAAATGGAGAAAGAATTAGAGTCGCATCTGGCTGAAATCCGCGAATCAGAGAAAGCAGAACAGCTTACCGTTCAGACAATTGATGTAACATTGCCGGCCAGACCCGTTGACATGGGCGCAAGACACCCTTTATATAAGGCAATTGATGAAATATGCGAAGTCTTTTTGGGACTTGGATATGTTATTGCCGAAGGTCCGGAAGTCGAATATGATCACTATAATTTTGAAAAACTGAGGATGCCGCAGGGTCATCCTGCACGTGATACGCAGGACACTTTCTATATTACCGATAACATTCTTCTGCGTACACAGACCTCGCCTGTACAGGTCCGCATCATGGAAACATCCAAACCGCCGATTAAGGTCGTTTGCCCGGGCAAAGTGTACCGGTCGGATGCGCTGGACAGTACGCATAGCCCGATCTTTCACCAGATTGAAGGTCTCGTGGTTGATAAAGGAGTGACAATGGGGGACCTTGTCGGGTCCCTGCAGCTTTTTGCACGCAAGCTTTTCGGGGAAAATACGAAAATCCGCCTGCGCCCGCATCATTTCCCGTTTACGGAACCTTCATGTGAAGTTGATCTGACATGCTGGTCGTGCGGCGGCACAGGCTGCCGTGTATGCAAGGGTGAAGGATGGGTTGAGGTTCTCGGTGCAGGAATGGTTCATCCGGAAGTACTGTCCGGATGCGGAATCGATCCTGAAATTTACAGTGGATTTGCTTTTGGAATCGGAGTGGAACGTACGGCCATGGGTCGTTTTGGAATTGACGATATCCGGAATTTGTATGAAAACGACGTTCGTTTCCTTCGCCAGTTTAAGTAAGAAGAACTGCCGGTTTCATTATCAGTCACATTATTCTTATCATCCAAACAAACGGGATTGAACCCGCAGGAGGTTTTGCTCATGAAAGCACCATTGGAGTGGCTTAAAGATTTTACGGATATTAATATACCGACACATGATTTCTGCGAAATGATGACTCTTTCCGGATCGAAAGTAGAAGGCGTCATCACAAGCGGTGAAGATATCCAGAATGTATACACAGGAGAAATTACATCTTTTGTCCCGCATCAGGATTCGGACCATCTGGTTGTATGCCAGGTGAATATGGGAAGTCCCGACCTGGGAGGCGTACTCCAGATTGTCTGCGGTGCACCGAACGTTGAAGCCGGCATGATATGCCCTGTTGCGGTTTCCGGCGCAAAGCTTCCCGGCGGACTGGTTATCAGGAAAGGAAAACTGCGGGGTGTGGAGAGCAACGGCATGTGCTGTTCCATTCAGGAACTTGGGTTTACAGCGGCGGATTTTGAAGGTGCTGTTGAAAACGGGCTCTGGCATATGCCTGAAGGTACACCGGTCGGAATGGATATAAAGAGTTTTCTAGGTCTGGGATCAACTACGATTGACTTCGAAATCACATCCAACCGTCCGGATTGTTTTTCCATCGAAGGTCTCGGAAGGGAAGCGGCCATTACACTCGGCAATGTATTTAAACCGCATACACCGGCTGTAAAAGAAGAAAGCCGGCACACAAGCGCAGATTTTGCAAAAATCGAGATCAAGGCACCTGCATTATGCTACCGGTACTGCTCGCGTATTATTGAGGATGTCCGTATAGGACCGTCCCCGGAATGGATGCAGAGGAGACTTAAGGATGCCGGGATGAGACCTATTAATAATATTGTGGATATCACTAATTACGTCTGCCTTGAACTTGGGCAGCCTATGCACGCTTTTGATCTCAATTATCTTGCCGGACATCATATTATTGTACGTACAGCCGGTGAACAGGAAAAAATCAGAACCCTCGACGGTATTGACCGCGTGCTTGACAGCAGGATGCTTGTCATTGCAGACGAAGAAAAGGTGTGCGCAATAGCCGGTGTCATGGGCGGCGAACATTCGGAAGTAAAACCGGATACATCAGCTATCCTGTTTGAATCCGCTACTTTTGATGCATTTTCGGTCCGGCAGACAGCCGTGAAGAACGGACTCAGGACGGAAGCTTCCTCCCGGTATGAAAAGGGACTTGATCCGGATAACGCACTCCGTGCACTGGACCGTGCATGTGAACTTGTGGAACTCCTCGGGTGCGGAGCTGTATGCAAAGGTGTTATTGACGTTTTTCCGACACCCAGGATTCCTGTACAGATCGTGTTTTCCGCGGATAAAATCAATGCCTTTCTCGGAACGGCCATTGAAGAATCATATATGACGGATATCCTTGAAAAACTGGGGTGTTCCATTCATACTGCAGACGGCAGATTAATATGCACTGCTCCGGGCTACCGGCCTGACTTGGCCAGCGGTGCCGACCTTGCAGAAGAGGTTGCCAGATTCTATGGATACAACCGTATTGTACCAACCCTTCTTTCCGGAAAACAAACGACACTCGGGGGACGTACACCTGCTCAGATAACGGTTGAACAAATGAAAGATGTCCTGGTCGCACAAGGATTTTTTGAAGCGATCACCTATTCATTTGAAAGTCCCAGAGAGATGGATAAGCTGATGATTCCTGCCCAGGATCCGTCCCGTCGTCAGTTGGTGATCTCAAATCCCCTCGGGGAAGACTTCTCTGTCATGCGTACATCCATGGTTCCCTCCATGCTGCGGATCGCCGCCTTAAACAGCAGCCGGTCCGTTAAGACTGCGTCTGTTTTCGAAATAGCTTACGTGTATCTTCCCAACGAAGACAGCACAAAGCTTCCGGAAGAGCGCCGGATGCTTTCCGCATTATCATATGATACCGAAGAACTGCCGATGCAGCCGGATACATTCTTTAAGATGAAGGGTGCTGTAACGGAGATTTGCGCCAACCTGGGCATTAAAAATATAACATTTGAGCCAGTTTCCAATATTCCATACCTGCATCCCGGCCGATCGGCGTCGATAATCATAAACGGGAGACAGTGCGGAATGCTCGGATACATTCACCCGCAGGCAGCTGAGAATTTTGAATCCCCTGAAAGAACAGTTCTGCTTCTGCTTGAAGTAGCTTCCGTAATTTCTGCCGCCACTTCAAAACGCGCATATACGCCGCTCCCGAAGTTCCCGGGGATCACCCGGGATATTGCTGTAATTCTTGATATTGACATTCCGGTTGGTTCCATTGAGAAAATTATCAGGAAAAAGGGCGGGAAATATCTGGAATCATTTTCTCTGTTTGATGTGTACACGGGAACGCAGATCGGCCCGTTGAAAAAGTCGGTAGCATACAGCCTCATTTTCCGCTCACAGGAACGTACCCTTACGGATGCGGATATCCTGGCCGCATACAACGATATTGTATCTGCCCTGAAAAATGATCTTTCGGCTAATCTTCGCTGAAAAAAGATAAAGTCGGCAGCTGTCCGAATTGTCGGAAATGGATGCCTATTGTCGAAAAATTGACGCGATTGATGAATCACCTCTTGGTAAAATCTTTACCAGGAGGTGATTTTTATGTCCCATACCCTTCAAACCGCCATCGCATTTCCGATTGTTTTAATTGAAACACTGCTGCTTATTTCTGCCGGACCGGTTTTGTATGAACAGACTGCAGATGCAGCTGCCTTTCAGGTTTCTGCTGTCCGAAAATCAGTGGATAACCGCAGCATTTATTCAAAGAACATCCTGCTGTATGAGGAGGATGCCTATGAAATTGTATGCACTTCTCCGGAGAGGATGCATTTTTTTGTCCGTGCGATTGAGGATTCCGGAAAAATCCTGATTAAGGAGGTAACTACTCCATGAGAATACGTCATATATTTAAAAGAAACGGAAGCGCGGGTATTTTTCTGTGCATCGTTTTGTCAGCAGTCATTCTTACAGAAGGCGTTCTCTATAGCGCAGCCAGGATAAGAAGTAATGAAGCTGATCTTGCCCGTTGTATGAGGCTGCAGATTTCACAGATTCTATGCAGCTACAATCGTTCGCTTCTCGAAAACTACGGCCTTTATGGTTTGGACTCATCTTCTGTCAATTCAAAGGTGTTTGATGCATGTTTTTCAGGAAAAGGGGATGCGGTTATGACTGCAGAACCCGAAAACATGATAAGTTCCGCGGATTTGAAGACAGGAATAGCCGATTATATGCAGATTCGTATGCCTGCGGTTGCTTCCGGGGAAATCCTGTCCCGGTTTAAAGGCATTTACAGCGGGATTTTAGACAGCGATTTATTTAAGAATGCAAAAGGCTCCCAATCATCGGAGTGGTTAGGGTATGTGAAGGGATTCCTTGGACAGAAGGATAAATGGGGAGGCGTAATCAACAGCGTTGTGGCGGCTGTTGAGACAGTTGATTTTACCGGGAAAGTCAAGGATCTTGAGGAATTTGCCTCGTCCTTTCAGGAAGCTGCCGGAAGAAGTGCAACACTGTACCTGCAGGGTGAATCGAGCACAGTCCTTCCGGATGATTTTCTGAATCCGGACAACCTATCAAATATTATGAGTTACGTCGACGGTTATATGAACTGGGAAATGCCCGGAATAGTTGATTCGCTGCTGATCAACGAATACGCTGTTTCCTTTTTTGACTCAAAGGTCGAATACATTGTGGACGGGGATTCGAAAGAATTGGAGTCAAATCTCCTTGGCGTACCATTTACTGAAATACATGGCAGCAACCGTGCGGATCTGGAGTACCTTCTTACAGGTATAGATAACGAAATTATTTCGTTTTCTATTGCTGAGACGCTCATCTTTGACATGCGTACCATCGCAAATACAGGAATTTATCTTCTCGATAATGAGAAAATGAAGAAAGCAAAGGAAATCGCAGAAATTTTGAGTGCCGCAATCACACTTGTTTCTGCCGGAACCGTATCAATAGACCCTGAAGCACTTAAATTCGGAGTCATTTATGTGTGGGCACTCAAACAGGGGTTCCAGGACGTACTCAAATTAATAGGCGGAGAGAGTGTCATTCTATTTGACCACAGTGCGCTGGATGACCAGGAGGTTTTGAAAGGTGCATTAATGACCGATTACAGGGACTATATGAGAGTATTACTTCTTGCCGTTCCGGAAGAATGGAAGCTGTCAAGAATTCTAACCCTTTTGAAGAAAGACTGCGCCAATGAATTGTATAAAGGAGTGTGCCTTTCGGTCGATTACAGGGGCAGCTTGTTTAGAATGGAGGATTCATATGATGCATATTCGGCAGGGTAAGCCGCCCGGCTGTAAATCCGGGTCTATTATTCTGGAAATTGCAGTCGTGACTCCTGTTTTTCTTTTGCTCGGTGCATTTATGCTTATAGCAATTTCATGTGCAAGAGCGGATATTTTGTTTTCACAGGCAGTTGACCAGGTTACACAGGAACTTGCCGTTGCCGTTCCAATTGCCGGCGCAGGTATTGATATTGCGGGGGAAGCACTTTCCGTTATAAATAAAGTTTCCTCCACCGGCGGTCAACCGGAGCAGGATGATAAATCCGCTGGCAAGGCAGGGGATATTCTGACAGGTGCCGCAGGAGGCATCGGTGCTGTTTTGGAGGCACTCGGGATTGAAGGTGAAGATGTTTTTGGTACGCTGCTCTTTGGTGAGGGAATCCGAAACCGGATTGTGGAGACTTTTTATACGTATAATCCATCGGATACGCTGATTCACAGCCGCATTAAAGATGTAAGCGTATATATCAACTATGATGAACCCGGTAAAGTGATCTGGATTATCGTGTATTATAAATGGAATACTCTTTTTGGTTCAGCAGAAAGAAAGATTGTCAGTGCTGTACCGATTTTCGGAGATCTTGAACTCACACTTCCTGCCGCACCGGCGGGGTCGACAGGAGAGGACAAGGTATGGCAACTGAGTAATTTTGAAAGGGGATATTCACTGAGGACTACTTTTGGAGACAATCTCCCCGACAATTATCCGGTGATCGCCAAATGGGACGGCATAACGGCAACATCGATAAAAAGCATTGATCTGACGGCTCCGGGATATCAGACACCAGGGATCCTTTCGGAAAATGTAATGGAGTTTACTGATGAACTTGCCGGGTTTGACGGTACGGATCAGCCGTGGGGTAAAGATAAGGTACAAATTGATTCAGGAGACATTTGTGCAAGAGTCCTTACAATAATTGTACCCGCCAATTCCCCTTCTAAAGCATATAATGAATTGATGTCAGCATCGCAGTATGCCGGCGCGAAGGGCGTACAGATCAAAATTGAAGAATTCGGCAATTCTTACCGCTATAATGAGAACGGGGAAGATGTACAATCATCAGATAATAATGATTCCGATAATAATGAACCCGGGTGAAGGATTGTCACGCAGGTAACCTTGCTGTATCATAGGAATGTTAACTTGAGATGCATAGGAATGTTAACTTGAGATGCAAAGGCAATTTTATTTGGCAACAGGGTTGGAGGTATATTCATTGAAAAGAGGTAGTGATCAGGTTCGGACACCTGCGTCTTCGCGTGGGTATCGTGTGGAAGCCGGATCGAAAAAAGCTGTTTCAGTTGGTGAAGCACTGCGAAAAGCAAAAAATGATCTGATAATTCGTCGATTCATAGGTTATCTTTTGATAATTTTACTTGTAGTAGCCATCATTGCTATTGCGTATGGCGGCTATTTTGGTAAACTGATTCAGTATTTAATGGATCGTCTCCTATAATACAGAGGGTGGGCGCAATGAATGATAAGCTGAAGGATCCTTTGACCGATGCTCTTTTTGATTCGATTCTGGCACTGAAATCACGGGAAGAGTGTTATTGTCTGTTTGAGGATCTGTGTACAATTACTGAGATTAAGTCGCTTGCTCAACGCTTGCAGATAGCATCTCTTTTGTATAAGGGACGTACTTATGCCGAAATTTTTGAAATTACAGGCGTTAGTACTGCAACAATCAGCCGTGTAAACCGTTCCCTCGAGTATGGCGCAGATGGATATCGTACGGTTTTGCAGCGAATGGATCAGGCTGCTCCCCCGTTAAGTATAAATGACAAAGTCAAATAAGTTATATTTTGAAAGGTGACGTTAAAAATGAATATTATTGAAAAAGTTTTTGGAACTCATAGCGAGCATGAAATCAAGAGAATAATTTCCATTGTGGATCAAATTGAGGCGCTGTCCGATAAGTATGCCGCGATGACCGAGAAAGATCTCCGCAATATGACAAATTTATTTAAAGAGCGCCTGACGGCCGGAGAGAGCCTCGATGATATCCTTCCGGATGCATTTGCGGCAGTACGGGAAGCTTCGAGTCGGGTACTAGGAATGAAGCCGTACAGAGTCCAGCTTATCGGCGGAATCATTCTTCACCAGGGCCGTATTTCGGAAATGAAGACAGGTGAAGGAAAGACCCTTGTTGCAACCCTTCCTGTATATTTGAATGCGCTTACCGGAAATGGTGTCCACGTCGTAACGGTTAATGATTACCTGGCCAAACGTGACAGCGAGTGGATGGGAAAGATATACAAGTATATGGGCCTTACCGTTGGCTTAATCATTCATGACCTGCCAAATGATGTGCGCAGGGCTTCGTACAATGCTGACATCACATACGGAACCAATAACGAATACGGATTTGACTACCTGCGTGATAACATGGTCGACAGAAAAGAGAAGATGGTTCAGCGGGACCTCAATTTTGCAATTGTGGATGAAGTTGACAGTATCCTGATTGATGAGGCAAGAACCCCCCTTATTATTTCAGGTATGGGTTCAGATTCTTCCGACTTGTATATGCAGGCGGATAAGTTTGTTAAGGGTCTCAAAAAATATGTTGTAATTGAGACGGATGATAAAATAAATATGGATGATATCGTGGGAGACTGCGAATATGTGGTCGACGAGAAGGCTAAGTCTGCCGTTCTCACTGCGAACGGAGTTGCATCTGCAGAAAGATTTTTCAACATTCAAAACCTTTCTGATTCAGAAAACTTTGACATTCACCACTATATTAATAACGCACTCAAGGCCAACGGCACAATGGAACGTGATCAGAAGTATGTTGTTACCGACGGTGAAGTTCTTATTGTTGATGACTTTACAGGACGACTGATGTATGGACGCCGTTTCAGTGACGGTCTGCACCAGGCTATTGAAGCAAAAGAAGGTGTGAAGGTTGAGAATGAGAGCAAGACCCTCGCAACGATCACATTCCAGAATTTTTTCCGTATGTACAAGAAGCTGTCAGGTATGACAGGTACGGCATATACGGAAGAAGCTGAATTCAGATCCATATATAATCTTGATGTTATTACCATTCCTACAAACCGTCCTTTAATCAGAATGGACGAGAATGATGCCATCTATAAGAACCAGAGCGGTAAGTTCACAGCCGTTCTCAAAACAGTTCTTGATGCACATGCAAACGGACAGCCGGTACTTGTCGGAACAGTAAATGTTGACAGGTCGGAGTATCTTTCCAAGCTGTTTACCAAAGCAGGCCTCAAGCACAATGTCCTCAATGCCAAAAACCATATGCGTGAAGCAGAAATCGTTGCCCAGGCCGGCCGGTACAACGCCATTACGATTGCAACCAACATGGCCGGACGTGGTACCGATATTATTCTTGGCGGTAACGCCGAGTTCATGGCGAAGCAGGAAATGAGAAAGCTCGGTTACCTGGAAGAACTGATTGATGCAGCAACAGCGCACAATGAGACAGATGATGAAATAATCCTTGAGTCAAGAACAAAATTCAATGAGCTTGAAGCGAGTTTCAAATTGCAGACGAGTGAAGAACATGAGAAAGTCGTTGCTGTTGGCGGATTGTTTATAGTGGGCACGGAGAGACACGAATCCCGCCGTATTGACAATCAGCTGCGCGGCCGTGCAGGCCGCCAGGGCGACCCGGGGCGCACTAAGTTCTTCCTTGCCCTTGATGATGACCTTATGCGTCTGTTCGGCGGTGAGAGAGCCAATAATGCCTTCACACGCCTTGGTGTTGACGAGACTGTTGAAATTCAGGCGAGTTTCCTTTCCAAAACAATTGAAAATGCCCAGAAGAAGATTGAGGGTGTTAACTTCAGCTCTCGTAAACACGTTCTCGAATATGATGATGTCATGAATGTTCAGAGAAACCTGACCTACGGCCAGAGAAAGAAAGTTCTTGACGGCGCCGATATTCATGAATCCTATATCAGCATGGTCAAGCTGGTTGCTGAGAGAATGGTCAACAGTTTTGCTTTGGATGATGTGATCGCGTCTGCTGATAAGCTTACACTTACACTGAAGATTCAGGATCTGTTTGGTTCCCTTCCCGCCGTTGAGTCAATTAAGGCTACGGGCGATGAGACGATTTCTGCTTCAGAGTGGACGGAAATCATAACGGAACAGGCCCTTGCCAAACTTGAAGCCCGCGATATCGAAATTACTCCTGAGATTTTCCGCGAGGCCGAGCGTCAGATTCTTCTCTGGAATGTTGACCAGAAGTGGATGGACCATATCGACCAGATGGATCAGATGCGTTATTCCATCGGAATGCGCAGCGTCGGACAAAAGGATCCTGTTGTTGAGTACCGTATGGAAGGTTCCGAGATGTTTGACGAAATGAACATCACAATTCAGAATGATACGATACGCCTGATTATGAAGGCGAATATTTCAACAGGTGAGAAGCTCGAAAGAAAGAGCAAAGTGAATAATGTGCAGGAAGGTCACGGCGGCGCAGGCTTTACCGGCGGACAGGCGGTACCGTCCAATCAGGGACAGACACAGGTTGCCAGCGCAGGCGGGGAGACGGCAGCAAGTGAACCTGTTAAGAGAGATGCCAGAAAAGTTGGAAGAAATGATTTATGCCCGTGCGGAAGCGGGAAGAAATATAAGAACTGCCACGGAAAGGAGTAAATCAGATGCTGACGGAATCTTTCATTCAAACACAGGTAGAAGAAGCCGCCTCGGCCATTCGCAAGATTCATCCCGGGATGCCGGAAACGTGTATCGTTCTGGGTTCCGGGCTTGCACCCATGGCGGCGCGATGCCCGATTGAAGCAGAGATAAAGTATTCTGAAATACCTCATTTCCCTATCCCGACAACTCCGGGTCATGAAGGAGTACTTCTTGTAGCAAAAGTCGGAAACAGCCTGACATACATGATGAACGGCCGTTACCATTATTACGAAGGGTACTCGACGCAGGAGATAACTTTTCCATTTCGTGTCCTGGCTTTCCTTGGTGTAAGAAATCTGGTTTTGACAAACGCAGCCGGTGGTATCAACGCCAGCATGAATCCGGGAGACCTGATGGTGATCCGGGATCATCTTTCCATGTTCTGTGAGTCACCCCTCAGGGGCCCGAACCTGAATGCTTTCGGACCCAGGTTTCCGGACCAGACGCATGTATACAATCCTGAATTCATCGAAACGATCCTGGGTATTTCCGAACGGAAAAATATACCGCTTCACACGGGTGTGTATGCCTATATGAAGGGACCCCAATATGAGACTCCGGCTGAGATCCGTTCGCTCAAGCTTCTTGGTGCTGATGCCGTAGGCATGTCAACTGTTCCTGAAGCTATAATTGCTTCCCACAGCGGTATGCGTGTCCTTGCGATTTCCTGTATCACGAATCTTGCTGCCGGGATTTCAGACATGCCTCTTTCCCATACGGAGGTACTTGAGGTAGGCGCTGCAGCATCGGACCGCAGTATTTCACTTCTGGAGGCATTCCTGTCTGAGGCTGCACTTTAAGGAGATTATTTATGTCATCCATTCCGTCAAACACTGACTGTGAGAATAAACAGATCCCGGCCTATGTTATACGTGATATCAGCCTTGCACCATCCGGACAGCGTAAAATTGACTGGGCTTATAAAAATATGCCGGTGCTGAGGACAATCGAAAAGGAACTTATTGCAGAGCAGCCTTTTGCAGGGCTGAAAATTGCTGTAAGCGTTCATGTGGAAGCTAAAACAGCCTGTCTTGCCAAAGTTCTTCAGGCCGGCGGTGCACAAGTAACACTTACGGGATGTAATCCGCTTTCCACGCAGGATGATGTTGCGGCGGCCCTTGCGAGTGACGGAATGCACGTTTACTGCATGCACGGGGCAAGTACCAAAGAGTATACCGAACACCTTTCCATGGCACTTTCCATCCAGCCGGACATTGTGATTGATGACGGCGGTGATTTTGCACTCCTACTTCATACAACTCACAAACACCTCCTTGCGAATCTGATAGGGGGATGCGAAGAGACAACAACCGGAGTACACCGGCTTCAGATTCTGGCAAATGAAAACCGTCTGGCATATCCGGTCATCGCCGTTAATGATGCCCGCTGCAAGCACTTATTTGACAACCGGTTCGGTACAGGCCAGTCCGTATGGACGGCAATCATGGCGACAACGAACCTTCTTGTTTCAGGCAAGACAATTGTTATCGCCGGTTTTGGAATGTGCGGAAAAGGCGTCGCCCTTCGCGCAAGGGGATTAGGGGCAAAAGTTGTCATAACGGAAATAGACCCGGTAAAGGCCTGCGAGGCTTTGATGGAAGGTTATGAAGTGAAAACCATGACTGAAGCAGCTTCTGTAGGTGATGTATTCATCACGGTTACCGGCTGCAGGGATATTATTACAGGCGAACATTTTCTGAAAATGAAGGACGGCGCAATTTGCTGCAATGCCGGTCATTTTGACGTGGAAATAAATATTCCTGATCTTTGTGCGCTATCCGTATCCCGGAATGAACCAAGAGATAATATCGAGGGTTTTATTCTTGAAGACGGACGCACAATCTGCATTTTGGGCAAGGGGCGATTAGTCAATCTTGCTTCCGGCGATGGCCATCCGGTTGAAATAATGGATATGAGTTTTGCCCTGCAGGCTCAAAGTGCCCGATACATAGCATTACATGGTGCTTCCCTTGAGAATAAAGTCTACGGGACACCGGTTGAGATCGATGACCGTGTGGCAGAGATTCTTCTGGAGACCAAAGGCATTTTAATTGACAAATTGAGCCAGCAGCAGGAAAGGTATGTCAGTACCTGGGATATCTGATAAGGAGGCACGTCTATGTCAAGAACAGTCCTTTTCAAAAATTTTACTGTTGTTACCCCGAATAAGGAAGGCGGATTATCTGTTCTCTCAGACGCTTTTGTAGCTGTAAAAGGGGACAGGATTATTTATGTCGGAGAGGACCGGTCACTGGGCGTCCGCGCACTTATGGAAGCACAGAGGGAATGCGGCGGAACACAGATTGGTTTCGACGAATACAACGGCAAAAACAAGATTCTGCTTCCGACTTTTGCCAATGCACATACGCATATACCTATGGTCCTGATGCGGAACTCTGCGGATGACATGTGCCTGGAAGACTGGCTTTTCAAACGCATTCTTCCCCGTGAGATGCATCTTCGGAAAGAAGACGTGTATTTTGCAAGTCTTCTGGGAATGGCTGAGATGATTAACGGAGGAACAGGCGCTGCAGCCGACATGTATTTTATGTCGGACGAGACAGCATGCGCTGCACTGCAGACCGGTTTCAGAATGAATCTCTGCCAGGACGGCAAAATCAATGATGAGACAGGCTGGCGTGCCGACCGGGCATCGCTCCAGTCTTTTAAGAATTCTTTCCACGGCGCCGGCGGCGGACTCCTGCGGACATCGCTTATGGTTCATTCCATTTATCTGTATCCACAGAGCCTCTATCCGGACCTTGTTGCTGAAGCTGCCGACCTTGATGTATCCGTGCAGGTGCATGTTGCCGAGACACAGACAGAGGTTGCCAACTGTATCGCAAAATATGGAGTTACACCTGTTGCGGCCCTTGCAAACTTCGGCGTATTTGACCGGCCCTGCATTGCTGCGCACGGCGTCCACCTTACGGAAGCAGACAGGGACATTCTTGCGGCAGCCAATGTAACCGTCGCACACAACCCGTCGAGCAATATGAAGCTTGCTTCAGGGTTTGCGGATGTTGAGGCCATGAAGCGGCAGGGTGTACGTGTTGCACTTGGAACAGACGGCTGCGCAAGCAACAACAATACGGATATGTATATGGAGATGCGGCTTGCGTCATTTATTGCAAAAGGATACAGCCGTGACCCTGAAAAACTGTCTGCTGCAGAGGCGGTTATTATGGCAACACGTAATGGATATGCAGGTATGGGTTTTGAAAACTGCGGCATGATTGCGGAAGGTATGTCAGCAGACCTGCAGATTGTCAATTATGATATCCCGTCCATGTGGCCTCTTGGAAATCCGGTCTCGGCCCTTGTGTACAGTGCGGGTACCCATGCTGTTGAGTCTGTCATGATTGGCGGACAATTTGTAAAATACAAGGGAGAATTGAAGACAATCGACATAGAGAAAGTCAAGGCGGAAACAGCCGTCAGGGCGGCATACATTACACAATTTGCTTGACAGATCTTTTATTAATTTGTATAGTTTTAGTCGTGCCTCAAATGGATGCAGCATTTATTCATCAGAGGCAACCCGCCGATGTGGCTCAGGGGTAGAGCAATTCACTCGTAATGAATAGGTCGTGAGTTCGATTCTCACCATCGGCTCCATGAATAGCCTGCAGTGTGTACAAACACTGCAGGCTATTTGCATATCTGCAGTTAATGGTTATTATATTGGAAATCAGACTGGTCTGGTGCATAATAGTATATGCAGGAATATGTAGGAGAGCAGGTGGCAGTTATTAAGTACAGACGTGACAATGAATTCAAATGGCATAAACTTGATAATACTGCGAATATTTTTCCTGTTATTTCCAGCAAAAATTTCAGCAGCGTTTATCGGGTATCTGTCCGGCTCACTAAGGATATCCTGCCGGATGTCCTTCAGAATGCACTTGATGTGACATTGCCACTTTTTGAATGTTTTAACGTAAGGCTAAGACACGGCCTGTTCTGGTACTACTTTGAGGCAAATAAGAAGAAGCCGCTTATCGGACAGGAACTCTCGATACCCTGTACGTATTTCGATCCTTCCAGTAACAACCAGTTCCTTTTTAAAGTGTACTATTTCAAAAAAAGAATCAGCCTTGAAGTTTTTCATGCAATTACAGACGGTACAGGTGCATTGAATTTTCTCAAGGAAATGACCTGTAATTATATCAGGCTCGCGAATCAGGAGGATTTTGCCGGACAGAAGACTGCCGGGCCTTCGGTTGATATGACATCAAATATTGAAGACAGTTATGTCAAGAATTTTAAAAAGCAACGCAAGGAAGGATACAGCACGACGCAGGCCTACCAGATGAAAGGTGAAAAACTTCCCCTGTACCTGGTCGGAATCATTCACGGTTATTTTGATACACAAAGTCTTCTGAATATCTGCAGATCTAAAAACGCAACAATTTCCCAGTATCTGGCAGCGGTTATCATCTGGTGTATTTACAGGGAATATTTAAATGAACAGCCGCATAAACACCCGATTCAAATCTCCATCCCTGTTAACCTGAGGCCATTTTACGATTCAACGACAATGATGAATTTCTTTTCAGTATTTTCGGTCGGATTACGGATTGAAAAATGCGACTACACATTTGAAGAAATGCTTGTAATAGTTAAGACCCAGTTCAAAGAACAGCTTACAAAAGAAAATTTCTCCAAAAAAATTGCATTTAATGTTGCCACAGGCAAAAACATATTTGTGCGGTTCCTGCCGCTTCCCATTAAAAACCTTTCGGTTAAAATCGGATATATGCTCTCTGCAAAGGCAAACTCCTTTTCGTTTTCCAATCTCGGACGGATTGAAGTACCTGAAATATACAGAAAGTACATTGATAAATTTGAGGTTCTTCTTACAGCAACCAATGCTGAGACAATCAAATGCGGCTTGTGCACGTTTGAAGGACAGTCGTTAATGACCTTTACGTCACGATTAGGAGACACATATCTTCAGCGTGCATTTTTTCGCAGGCTGGCAGTGGACGGGCTGGAAATTGTCATCGAAAGCAATGGTGTTTACAATGAAAACTTGTAGAAGATGCAATGTGAAAGTGCTTGATAATACGAATAACTGTCCTTTATGCAAGACGGTTTTATCAGATTTTGATGGAAGTACATCTGAAAGTATTTACCCGGGGGTTGATGTAAATGTCCGTAAATATAATCTGATTACACGGATTTTTCTTTTCCTTTCCATTGTCGCAGGGACTGCCGCCGTGATTACCAACTACGCAACCTATAACGGAATTCTATGGTCCGTACCTACTGTTGCGGCCATCCTGTATTGCTGGGCAGCGATTATTTATTCAATTAAGAATCATATCAATGTCGCCTCGAAAATTCTTCTGCAGGCCGTATTCGGATCAGTCCTGGCGGTGATAATTGATTTTGTAATTGGATACAGCGGTTGGGCCGTTAATTATGTAGTGCCGAATTTGTTCAGCGCAGCGAATATTGCGGTTTTGATTATTATCATAGTCAACAGGGTAAACTGGCACGATTATGTGATGTACCAGATGTCCATAGCATTTCTGGGATTTATTCCTATTGTGCTGTTCGTATTCGGTATCATTGATAAACCATTAATTACCATTATTGCAACGGCAATTTCAGCTCTTACACTGCTGACTGCATTCATTTTCGGAGATAAAGAGGTAAAGAGTGAATTGAAGCGCAGATTCCATTTTTGATGCTATAATAACTGTAAATGGATCGATGCAGCACCGTTACGGTGCTTGTTTTTGGAGGCATATGGATTTCTCCTTTTCCGGTACCGGCAAATTGAAAAGATGTACCTGTAATACTTTTTTACGCAGGCAAAAAAGAATTTGTATGCTTGTTTTTTTTGCTGCACTTTTATTTGCTTCATCGCTTCTGTCTGCCTGTACATCTTCATCGAATAATCAATTCCCGAAGGTCACACAGCCGAAAGCGACAGTTACAGCTGAATCTGCGGGTACAACGTCCGTACCATCGGTTACCCCGGGGGAAACAGCTTCCGGCTCATCGGTGCTCAAGGTAGCTGCTCCGATCTCCAATGCGACGGCACAATACCTGGCCAAATTGTACACGCTCAAAAAATCCGGTGACTGGAGTTCCACGGATAGTGGTTCAACGGTGAATCTTGACCGGCTTGACACCGTCAAACCGTCATTTGGTGTGGAGATTCTGCAGACTCCGTCAACAGGCGCTACGGAAGCAACGATCAAACAATGGAAAGATAATGGATTTGTCCCGGATATCATGTACACGGATGCTCTTGCATCGCTTGCTGACAGCGGGGATATTCTTCCGCTGACAGATTATGCAGCTTCCAACTCCTTGTTTCTTCCAACAAGGATATATACACCTATGCTCTATTCCTGCAGCGTCGGAGACCAGCTGTTCGGAATTCCGTATTCAGCTACGGCACAGATCCTGTATGTGAACATGAATGTGCTCAGTGCGGCAGGAGTGAACTCTATTCCGTTTGAACTGGATCTGAATACGATGAACTCCGTATCGGAAGCTGTTTTCAAGACAAATAAAAAGGATACTCCCCTGGAACAGCAGAATTTTGCATTCTATAAAGCGAGTGATCTGATTCCTTTTCTTCCGTCTTCCTTTTCAGGTACGGCCGGTTGGTTTATGTTTAACGGCAAGGCTTTTGACTTCAAGTCGAGTGCATTTACTGATGCCGTGTCATTTTTGCGCAGTTATGTAAAATCGGGATATTCTGTTGAAAGCCTGACTGCCGAGAATCAGCAGAAAGCATTCTCGACACTTGATCCCAGGCTTTCCACACGTGTTGCGATGTGGGTCGGAAGTTCGGCAGAGGTTTCCCTATGGTCGATAAACCAGGCTTTTTCTCTTTCCATCGCCCAGATTCCGGCCGAAAATACCGATAAGAAATCCCAGCTTGCACTAACCGTATATCCGCTGTGTATTTCATCGGAATCAAAATCCCCGCAGCTGGCATGTGATTTTGCATCTTTTATGGCTCTTGACGAGGACGCGATTCTTCTTTCAACCCGTTTGGAGAGCCTTGACGGCCTTTTGCCGGTTGTATCTTCGAATACGGTTTGGGAAGCGGTGTGCCTGCAGCAGACTTTCGGGGAAGAACTGCTCCTTTTACAAAATAAAATACCGGATGCATACTATAATCCCGTTACGAATCACAAACCGGAAAATCTGCTCATTTCACAGCTGCTTACTGAATACCGGACTCAGCTTCTTGATGAGACTGCGGATTTGCAGACAATTGTCAATTCGCTTACAAGTGCAAGACTAAATACATAGTATTTGAAAAGAAGAGAGGATACGCTATGGCATCGGATATCTGTATGTCACCCGTGCGAATTCTGGATGCACCAAGACTAAAAGCGGCCGGTCTTTCCGATTTGAAAACGCAGGAGATTTCTGCATTTCTCCGGGAGTCTATCCAGGACCCTTCAAAATGCCTGTACCTTGCTTCACTGACAGCAGACCCCAATCAGGAACTTATAGCCTTTGTAGGTCTGCAGTCGATTCATCCCGTTCATCAGAATGCGGTTATTTTCTGCCGCTTTTCGAACCAGCGCGGTAAAAATTCTCCTGCAGACAGCAGTACCCCTGGCCTCTGTGTGACAACCAAGATCAATTCATCTGAAAAAGTGCTTCTGAAAACAACCAGAAGAAATGTAATAGATGCCATACTGCGGATTGCATTTTTTACACTTCACCTGCATAGGGTAAGCTGGATCATTCCTGCTTCCGATACGCAGGCCGGAGAGATAGCCCTGGCCTGCGGAATGCGCCAGGAAGCTGTCCTGGAGGAAGCACTCTGTGAGGATGAATCATTTGTGGATGCCGGCCTTTTTTCACTCCTTGCATCGGAATATCCGGATTATGCAGTGGCTTTTGTACCGTATCCACGCGGAGTCCTTGCGGTACGGGGAAGCTCGACTGCAGTTGAGGGTGTACGTTTCTATACTTATGGTGATAAAATAAAAGACAATTTTGAAAAACGGGTCGCGATACGGACAGGATTTGCGGACGTATGCGGTAAGCTCATGCCGCAAGGTTCCGTTATATACATTCACCCGCCCGTACAGCTTCCCGATGAGGTATCGAAAGCTGTCAGGGAATTGAAGGAATACTTTGCCAAGGCCAGAACAAAGTTCTCCGTACGGGTGAATTTCCCGTATGGCAGTGATTTCCAGAGGCACGTATGGCAGGAACTGCAGAAAATACCCTATGGTACAACGGTTAGTTATGAGGATATTGCTCTGGCGCTGACGGGAAATGACAAAATTGCTGCGAGGAACCTTTCACGTGCCGTCGGGTCAGCCTGCGCGGATAACCCGGTTCCCATTCTGATCCCCTGTCATCGGGTAATTGGTAAAGACGGCCGGCTTGTTGGCTTCTCGGGAGGGGTGGAAAACAAAGAATTCCTGTTGGAACATGAAATATTCGGCTTTTTCCGGGATGTACAATAGACGCTTTTGCCTTTATATTAGATAAGATACGAATTTAAGGAGAAAATATGATAAAAGAATCAAAGTCACATGAAAAAATTACTCTGCCGCCTTCGACGATGCTCAATCCGACACCCGTAGTTATGATATCATGCGCAGGCATGAATCCGGAACTGCCGTTGGAGCGTCCCAACATTTTAACAGTTGCATGGGTTGGCACAGTTTGTTCCGAGCCTCCGATGGTCTCCATTTCAGTCAGATCATCAAGACACTCTTTTCCCCTGATTCGCGACACACAAGAGTTTGTAATCAATCTGGTAAGTGAGGACCTTTTGAAAGCCTGTGATTACTGCGGAGTCCGTTCCGGGGCCCAGGAAGATAAATTTGCTGCCATGTCGCTTACTTCCGTTCCCGCTGAAGGACTTTCGTATGCGCCGGCTATCCTCGAAGCACCGCTTTCCCTTGCATGTAAAGTGGTTTCCGTGACAGAACTTGGAACACATGTAATGTTTGTTGCCAATATTGTCAGTGTAGTTGCAGACATGAACCTTTTTGATAAAGAAGGAAAACTGTGCCTTGAAGATTCCCACCTGATTTCCTATTCCCACGGGGAGTACTATTCACTTGGGGAAATTCTGGGATTCTTTGGCCATTCTGTTGCATCACCGGAAGCATATGCCCGCCGGATGAAGGGAAGAATTGTAAAAGAGAAGGAAATTGAAGAAATACCTGAGTTACAGGACGATACATCCGGGGATCAGGATTCAGGCAGGGAAGATTCCCCCAAAGATGATTATCAGAGACCTGACTACCCAAAATCAGAATTCAAGAAGTCAAATTATTCGATATCCGGTCCCAGAAAACCGGGCTTTTCGAAATCCGACTCCAGTCACACAGGCTCCGGCCCGAGGAAACCCAGTTTCCCGAGATCGGATTCCAGGGATTCCCGGCCGGATTCAAGGGATTCAAGAGATTCCGGCGATTCAAGATTCTCGTCTTCCGGCCCGAGGAAGCCCAGCTTCCCAAGATCAGATTCCAGAGATTCCAGAGATTCCAGGCCGGACTCAAGGGATTCCCGTGGTTCAGGTTATTCATCTTCCGGCCCGAGGAAGCCCAGCTTCCCAAGATCAGATTCCAGGGATTCCAGACCTGATACAAGGGATTCGAGACCTGACTCCAGGGACTCCCGTGATTCAGGTGAATCGGATTCCGGCTTCAGGAAACCTGCTTTCCCGAGAACGGATTCCAGAGATTCCAGAGATTCCAGGGATTCCCGTGATTCGGGGCATGCAAGTTCCGGACCGAGAAAGCCAAGCTTCTCGAGATCAGATTCCAGACCGTCAAGTTCAGGCCCAAGAAAACCTGGATTCTCAAAACCGGGATTCTCAAAGCCTGGATTCTCAAAACCGGGGTTTTCAAAACCTGGATTCCCCAAGCCGGGATTCCCGAAGTCAGGTCCGAAACCTGGATTCCGTAAACCGGGACCCGGCAGCAGGGACAAGAGCGAATCCTGATATATCGGCAAATATCATAAAGAAAGCCCGGACAATGGAATTTTCCAATGTCCGGGCCTTTTTCATTTTACTTATTTGATCAGACTGCTGTTATCAGGTGTCATTAATCTGAAATTATTATTTTGAGGCAAGAACCTTCCTGAGGTGTGCGAAACGGGGGAGACCATCTTCCTTGGGCTGTTCTGTTTCTCCTGCAATAAGGGGAAGGGCATATTTGATATATTCATCATTTACAAAATTGCCTGCTTCGTTAATCCAGGAAAGGGGAACCTTCTTTTCGGTGTTGGCTACATCGTTGAGCGGGATCAGCTTGATTTTGCAATCATACTTATCGCCTTCGGCACGCTCGAAGCCCACCATGTAGTCTGTCATGCCTTCAAGAGCCTTGAGAACGGCTGTCTTACCGGCAAGGAAGGATTCTTCATAGTCGGACTTAGACGCGCAGTGAGAGGCGCAGCGCTGCATCAGGGAAAGCTCGATTGCGCGGACCTTGGAGCCGGTTTCCTTTTTCAGCAGTTCTGCGAGAACCGTTGCGGTTCCGCCAAGCTGCTTGTGCCCGAAAGAATCAACGGCAACATCATCTGTTGCAACAAGCTCAGGAATGAACTTGCCTTCCTTGGTCTGGACGCCTTCCGATACAGCAATAATGACTTTTCCTGTCTTCGCATAAATAGCTTTAACATCAGCGATCATTTTATCGAGATCAAAATCAATTTCAGGAAGATAAATCAGATCCGGACCGCAGCCCTTAACGGCAGCAAGGGCAGTGGCGGCAGTAAGCCAGCCAGCATGGCGCCCCATGACCTCGATAACACAGATCATCCCTGTGTCATATACGCGGGCATCCTGATAGACTTCCATAGTTGTTGTAGCGATGTACTTGGCGGCTGAGGAGAAGCCCGGGCAATGGTCGGTTCCGAAAAGATCGTTGTCGATTGTCTTCGGTACGCCCATGACGCGGCAGTCATATCCGGCCTTCTGCATATACTTGGATATCTTATTGCATGTGTCCATGGAATCATTTCCGCCGTTATAGAAGAAATAGCGGACATTATACTTCTTGAAAACTTCAAGGATACGCTTGTAGTCCGTGTCATCCACATCAGCATTAGCCAGCTTGTAGCGGCAGGAACCCAGGCTCGAGGACGGTGTATACTTCAATAGCTCAAGTTCTGCAGGATCCTCTTGTCCCATGTCATAGAATTTTTCATTAAGAATTCCAATGATACCATTGGCAGCGCCATAGACTTTTTCGATTACGTCGGAATGCTTGAGCGCTTCGATGAATACACCTGCAGCAGAAGCGTTGATGACGGACGTCGGACCACCGGACTGACCAAACATCAGATTTCCTTTTAACATTGTCATGATTTTTTCCTCCTGAAAATTATATTATTCGAATACAGTGCGTTGGCAATTCTGAAAAAACGATAAGATTTCGAATGTTTTTGAATTTTCAACCCAAACTACACAAAATAGTACCACTTTTTTTTTGATCTGCACAGAGAATTCCCGAAAAATGCCATGAAAAGCCAAGGGGATCAGTAGTATTTGATTGTATTTACTGCGCAAAATACTGAAGGACTGCTCGCTGCGTATTTTGCATTGTAAAGTCGGCGGTGCTATAATTTAACTGTAAACTACGTTAATCTGAAAATCGGCTGCAAACGTATCAGAGAGATGTCAGACATGAAAATGAAAGATGTAACACGCAAATCATTCAACATTTTATGGCAGATGGAAGCTTGGATATTCTTTTGGTTTTTTTTACTGACAATACTTCTCGGATTGACCATTTATATCATTATCTGCGTGTATCTGCAGATTTTCCCCTTTACATTATGGAGTGAAATGGAAGCAAGGCAGCATACAATGATTATCAGCATTGCTGCCTGTATGCCTGTTTATGCGATTCTGCTGACTTTTGTAGTAACCTATATATATAAGAAAAATGTATACCTGCCCCTTAAGTCCCTGCTGTCCGACGTGGATAAGGCTTCCGGGTTTGAAGGACGCAACGATCACTCGGAAATCTATCAGAAGACAGACAACAAAAATCAGTTTGATTTGAATAATCCGAGTAATTTGTGGACGGACCGGGTAAAGGAATATATTGACAGTGTTACCAAGGAACAGTATTTTGATGACATGACCGGCTGTTTTAACAGGAAATACTTCTCTCAGGCAATCACGGACGTTCTGAAGACGCAAATGATGTGCTCTTTGACCAGCCATAAAAATATCGTTTTCAATGCAGACACTTATTACGGCATATATCTGGTTGACATTGACCATTTCAAAACCATTAATGATGATTTCGGCCACTATTACGGAGATCTTGTCCTCGGCCAGGTAGGGCGGACTTTACGTTCCACAGTGGGACATAACGGCATTGTTATCCGCCACGGAGGAGAAGAGTTCCTCATCATTGTCTGCCTCAGTTACCCGATGAAATTTTCTGCCCTTGCGGAAAAGTTAAGAAGTGAATTCAGCCAGAATATATCAGTTGCAAATCCCCAGACGCAGGAGATTCGATATCTGACCTGCAGTATTGGATTTCTGCCGTTTCCGCTGTTCAAGGATGATGTGACTGCCCTTTCAGTTGAGCAGCATGTGAATCTATCTGATCAGGCGATGTATATGGCCAAGACCTGCGGCCGCGATACGTGGAGGGGAATTGAAGTAAATACTACACCGGCTACGCAGGCGGAATTTGAAAAAGCTGCCATGTCGATGGAATATGGTACGCATATCGGATACTTCAACATTCTCAAACCGGATGAAATCATAACATCGTAAATTGTGCCGACCTGTCCGGAAGAGTGAAATAATCACCGGAAACAAGGTTAACAATTCTGCCGGCAGGGTAAAGGCTTCAATATCGGCAAATAATCAACTCGAATCGTACATGAATGCAAATAGATATTGACAATTAGAGCGTGCACACATATAATCTTCTTCGTGCCTCCGGTCTTTGGCAGGAAACACATGGTGGAATTAGCTCAGTTGGTTAGAGCGCTAGTTTGTGGCACTAGAGGTCGTGGGTTCGATCCCCATATTCCACCCCATTTTTCCTTATAGTGGGGGAAGACATCCCGATTTGTTTCGAGCTATCGGCATCCGATGGGGTGTAGCCAAGTGGTAAGGCACGGGACTTTGACTCCCGCACTCGTAGGTTCAAATCCTGCCACCCCAGCCAAACGTGGTTCACTAGCTCAGTTGGTAGAGCACCTGACTTTTAATCAGGGGGTCCGGAGTTCGACCCTCCGGTGAGCCACCAAGCATAAAGCCTACAGCCTGTAAGGGTTGTAGGCTTTGTCATTTCTCTGGATTTCCGGTGAGAACGTCACTTTGTGTCCACTTTGTGTCCAGTTGTATTTTGGGAGGATGGATTCAAAAGGTTTTCGAGAGTGTCCGCAGCGGCCGCATCAGCTGACTGTATGGCATGAGCATATATATTTGTTGTGGTACTTGTTTGAGCGTGTCCTAAGCGATTTGATACGGTCCGGATGTTGGCACCACCCGCGATCATAAGCGTTGCGTTAGTATGGCGTAAGCTGTGAATGCTGACAGGCGGCAGGTTATTACGTTTCACAAATTCTCTGAACCATGTTGTAATATATTCTGGTCTTATGGGCATTCCGTCCCAAGAAGTGAACAGCCATTCAACGCGGTTGTATTTCTTTTTTTCAATCTTTGCTTTTTCGCGAATTTCTTGCTGCCAGGCTTCACCAAGTCGAAGCCTTTCTTCGTCTTGCCATTTTTTATATTGTTTAAGCATGGTGAAGGCGATAGATGATAATTTAATTGTTCTTGTAGAACCGCTTGTTTTTGTCTCTTTTGTAAAAATGCCGCGCCCTGGAATATACTGCATTTCTCTTTGAATGTGAATTAGATTACTACTGAAATCAATATCAGACCATTGCAGGCCGCACAGCTCGCCGCGACGGAAGCCGGAGTATATAAACAGTGTAATCATGGTTCTTTGCATAATTGGCTCACGTTCCAACAATTCAATAACTCGCTTTGCCTGTTCTTCGTCGAGATACCTTGATTCGTGTTTAATGATCTTTGGAGCCGACACTCGACTACATGGATTTGATTCAATCACTTGCCATTTTACGGCCGTTTGCAGAATAGAACTTATGATTCGATGGTAATATCTTACGGTTGTTCCAGATAGCATTTTGTTATCATCGGACGGTTTAAAATAATCAGACACCTTGCCATCCAAGGCAATGGCTATTTTTTGTGCGCTCTGCTCACTTATTTTTTGACCTAAGCAAGCGACTCGGACAGTATCATCATTGAGCCCGGCAAGTTTTGCAAACTGTAGGCGACTTTTTGAAACGGTCTTAATCTTTTTGTCTAGGCCGGATATGGCCACATAGCTTTTATTGCCCTTGATACCGTCTTCTGCAAGGTTGTTATAGAATTCCATTAAGTTAACAGGGCGAAGCTTGTCAAGGCGTATATGACCGATTGCGGCATTGATTCTAATCAAAAGGTCCTTATAGCTGTAAATTGTCTTTGGTGAAAGCTGCTTTTCCGCATAGTCCTTCATCCAAGTGGAGGCAAAGTCGGAAAACGTAATTTTGCTATCTATCACGGATCCAGAAGTAACTTTCTTTTCAAACATGGCCGCTTGCTGGGCGAGCTCTTTTTCAATCTGCTTTGTGGTCATGCCGGGATCCGGTGACCAAGAGAGATTCTTTTTGATCCGCTTGCCCTTAGAATCAAATCCAGCACTTACACGGATAGTGTAGGTATTGCCGCGTTTAATTATCTGTGCCATTTTATTGCCTTCTTTCTTTCGAGAATACCATCTTATTAATTACATCGCTTATTTTTTTTGAAGCAATTGATATATATATTTCAATTACGTCCATGCCTCTCATCTCCGTCATTTCTACATCTTCGCCTTTTTGTAATTTGTCAATTTGGGTGGTGGATAAAACCGAATAGTGATGGTCGCCAACGGTTTTGATTTCAATTGCCTCTTGCATTCTATAAAGTGCTTCACTAAATTTGGGATCACAAATAAATTCACTGATAAGCGAACCGCGGCCCATTTGCTTAAGCTGTACCAACACGGATATAGCTTCTTCGGAAAGTCCAGTCATTTTACAAATGTCTACTATTTTTATATTTGACGATTTGGTCGTAGACAACCCGAGAAGATAATCAGCAGAAACATTAAAAAATTTAGCCAGCATTATTAAAACGTCAGCCCGAGGCGCCGTATATTCGTTTGTTGATTTTTTTGGCTTCAAATACGCGTTAACCGTTGCCGTGGAAAGGCCTAGTTTTTCAACAAGTGTACGCTGGTTGATTTTTTCCTTGTCGATAAGACCTTGCAGGCGCCACGAGAACACGGGCATTTTGTCAATCTCCTTTTCCCCGACGCTGTAGTCCTTGTCATATCTTTTTGGAGTCAACCTTTTTGTTGACCCCTCTTTCCCGTTTGCTTCTTTCATAAATAATTCTCCTTTGCGAATTTAATTATTAAATATTCGCTTTAAAAATGTCTTCGCGAATATTTACGACTTTCACCAAAAATAAAGAGCTTAATACAAATATAAAGCGAATTGGAAATGAAAATATTCGCCTTACAAATTCATTGTAAACCATATTAAGAAAAATTGAAAGAGAAAGGAGAAAAATATTTATGAGAAACCTAAAAGAAATGGCGGCCGATCTGCAGCGCGAATACATGCGCGAATGGCGTCGTAAAAATCCCGGCAATGTAAAGCGGAACAATCAGAAGTACTGGGAAAAGAAAGCGACCGAACAAGTGGCGGAACAGACAAAAAGAGAAACAAAAAACTAAGGCTGTATGAATAACGGAGGTGAAACGACAATGCCAGAGATAGCAAGGTTGCGCACGATTAAGAAAAGTCTAGCCGAATTGAAGCTGATCGACCCGGCAAGCTGTATAACAGAAAATTTTCTGAGAGCACAAATTCGTGCCGGAACAATTCGATCTATTCGTGCGGGAAACAGAGCTCTTCTTAATATGTCAGACCTTGAAAACCTGATTGATACTTTGACGCAACCCGAGACCGGACGTGCAAGCTGCGAAAAAATCAGGCGTATTTCAGAAAGATAAAAAGCAATTGAAACCAAAGAGAGGAGAAACGATGCAGCACAGAGTATTGCAATTTTTAGAACACGGGCCGGGTAATGCGAAACCGATCAACGAACTAATGGCGCTAACGGGAATGGAAAGCCGCGAGATTGAAGATCAGATAACCCTATTAAGAAACGCCGGAACGATGATTTATTGGTCAAGTGGTTACTACCTATTACAGTAAACACCGAAAGATTGAAAGAAAGTGAGAGACGCGAATGTATAACGAAATTACAACACTTCAGGCAGCGGCCGCAAATCTGGCACTAACAAAATTCTGCGAACGCAACACGTATCAGCTGACCACGCGGGAAAGGGTGGACCCGGTAACAAACCTTATCAAATCGGGAAAGTATATCTGTATCACGCCGCGAATTATCGCCACTTATCCGGCGGCCGGATCTTTTGCAGACCTATTGCAAAACCTTGCGGATGATATCAGGAGCGAGATCAAGCTCCTGAACCGCGACGCAAATTCCACAACCACCACACACAGCACGGAAAATACAGCAAACATCAAAAAAACAAATACAGAGGAGAAAGCAATATGAATTATACAAAAAAAATCGACAAGAAAATCACGTACAGAGAAAACCTTATAGCCGAGTATGAAGCGGAAATTGCAGCGGCACGGAAGGCCATAGAAACAATTCAGGGAGAAATAAACGTTGCTTCAGAAGCCGGAAACTATAAGTTGACAGCCCAAAAAGAGCGTCAGATAAGGGCAGCCGGTGAAGATCTGGCCGATTCTGAAAAGGCCCTTGAAATGGCACTTGCAAAAGAAAAGATACCATTGCAATTAATTCGGGACGAATGGAAAAACGGCCCGCATGCTGATTTTCTGGCACGTCGAGCAAAAGCTGATGCGGCACTTGATAAGGCGTTTAAGGCTTTTTCGGATCTGGCCAGAGAGGCCGCACAGATTAGCGAAGATTGCGACAGAGAGGGAGACGATTGGCGCGAACTTATTTCCGAGGAGTGCAACCCGGAAGAACTAGAGAGAGGCGCGTCCTTGAACACGGCATCCGGAGCATATAACCCTTCCGGAATCATCAGAGAGTACTGTCACAAATTCGAACAGGAAAACCCTAGATATAACTGATAATCCGATATTGCAGCCGGGCCGGGCGGTATATCCCGGAAAGCAATTTATATTAAAACCCACGAAAGGGAAACGTTAATATGGCACAAAGCGAACTCAAAATAGCCGGAATGAAGCTGATGATCGAGGGCGGCGCGCAATTTACAGCCGATCTGAACACCGCGAAAACTACCTCGAAAATGCTGACATCTGAATTGAAATTACTCGAAGCCGGTACGACCTCCGCCGGAAAGAATGGAATGGAATTTCTCCGGGCAAAGTCGGAATCGTTGTCCGCACAGCTTGTAAATCAAGAACAAAAAACAAAGATCCTTAAATCCGCGCTTGACGACGCGGCAACAGCAACCGAAGTTGACGCGAAACAAGTCACTAGGCTTGAAAACGAAGTGATGAAGTCGCAGATTGCCGAAGAAAAACTCAAAGTATCTTTGATAAATGTAAGCGGAGAACTCGGAAAAGCTACAAATTCCGCGTTACAGCACGGTATCGCGCAGAAAAAAATGGGCGAAGACATGAAAGCGGCCGGCGATAAAGCAAAAGCTGCCGGCGATAAAATAGCAGGCGTTGGATCTTCGATGACAATGATGCTGACCGTACCGATCGCGGCGGCCGGAGTCGCGTCAATTAAACTCGCATCTGATTATGAGGAATCTTTGAACAAGGTCAACGTGGCTTACAAGGATAATGCACAAGAGGTTATCGACTGGTCAAATACTACTCTTAAAAATCTCGGACTTGCCAAAGGAACCGCGCTTGATATGGCGGCAAAATACGGCGATATGGCTACCGCAATGGGGTTGTCTACCAGTCAAGCCGCAGAACTAGGACAAGAACTCGTCGGGCGTGCTGCCGATCTTGCATCATTCAAAAACGTTTCAATTGACATTGCAAACACAGCGCTGACCGGAGTATTTACCGGAGAGGGTGAATCACTCAAGCAACTCGGAATTGTAATGCTTGATGCTAATCTGGCACAGTACGCACTCGAAACCGGACACAAGACCGCGTGGAAAGAAATGGCGAACGGCGAAAAGGTGCTCGTCCGTGCAGCATATGTTATGGAAATGTCGAAGAATTCCGCCGGGGATTTTGCAAACACAATAGACGGTACCGCAAATCAGAGTCGTTTATTTGGGGAATCGCTCAAGGAACTCGGGCAGACGTTCGGGAAAGACCTGCTCCCTGTCATTACGCCTGTTATCAAGGGCGCGAACACTTTAATTCAATCGTTTGGAGATTTGGACTCGGTACAAAGAAAGAACGTTGTCGGCGTCGCCCTTGCGGTAGCGGCGGCAGGGCCGCTTTTGGTTGTGGTCGGCAAGGGAATCGGGCTTTATGGAACCATGACAACAGCACTCGGCGTGCATAAAATAGCGCTAGCAACAGCGACAATAGCAACAGAGACGCTTGCGGCGTCAGAGGGTGTGGCAACAGTGGCGGGTGCGGGGATGATGGCAACGCTTGGCCCCATCGCTATTGTGGCAGGAGCTGCTGTGGCGGGATTCGCGGCGGCCGGAATTATTGCGGCAAATACAATGACCGACGCGGAAAAAGAGAGTCAGAAGCTTTCGGATGAATTGAAAAAACTTGTAGCCTCTTGTAATGATTCCGAAACGGCTTTCAAAGACCAAAGCGCCGAAATGAATACAAATGCCGCAGTAACGCAGAAATTGTCCGATAAACTGTATACGCTAGCGGGTAAAGAAAACAAGTCAAACGAAGAAAAGAAAATGATGACATCCCTTGTATCGCAGCTTAATGATTTAATGCCTGAATTGAATTTAACAATCGACGAGCATACCGGCGCATTAAGCGAGAACAAGCAGACCGTTGATGACTGGATTGAATCAGAAAAGAAAAAAATAAAATTACAGGTAGACGAAGAACGTTGGCAAGAACTATACAAACAAAATATCACTATTACCGATCAAAAGACGGCGGCGCAGAAAAGGTTAACGACAGCTAATGCTGCTTTTGAAGCGGCAAGACTAGGGCACTCTGGTTCGAACGACGAAATAGAAGAAATGAACAGCGCCCAAAAGGCGGTGGATTTATTAACCGCATCCCTTGACATAAATGTCGCAGAACTGAAAGTACAGGAAGATGCAATCGGTCAAAGTGGCGCGGCCACCGTTCCTTACACTGATTCAATTTTGGGAACCGGCAAAACGATTGTCGAAACAAACGAAAAAATAGTTGAATCAACGGAGCTGACAGCAGAGCAAACGGCAGCGGCGCTCAAGAAGCAAGAGGAAGATCTCAAAGAACAGGAAGATGTCACTAAACAATATTATGACGATCTTCAACAGTCGTTCAAGGACCATCTTTCCGAAATGGGAAGTCTTGAATCGGAGAATATTGAACGAAACAAGTTGACCGCAAAGCAACTTAAAGAAAACCGTGATCAGCAGGTCAAGGATTATCAGGACTGGCGCGCGGGATTAAAACTCATTGCTGAAAAAGTACCTGGTGACGTGCTTGCCGAATTGGAAAAACTTGGCCCAACATACGACCAAATCATTGATGATCTTGCAAAAATGTCACCGGAACAAATAGCGGCATGGGTTGAATCATATCGCGCTCCCGCGGCAGAGGCGGCAAAGGCCGCAGAAGAAGAAATCGGAAAACTACCAGCGGCGGCAGCAGCGGCGTTAGTAAACGCACAGTATGCCCTTTTGGGAACAACCGCGCTAGAGGGCGCAGCAAGAGCCGCCGGAAGAAAGACAACCGCGGCGTATATTGCCGGACTCCAGGAAAAGCCGACGGCATCAAAAAACGATTATCTTTCCCGCGTCGGTTATGGTTTTGCCTCTTACGACATCGGAACAAAGTACGTACCGTACGATCAACTCGCCTTGATTCACAAAGGCGAAGCGGTCATTCCTGCCGCTGAAAATCCTTATAATGCCGCAGTGTCGCTCGGAGGCATCGCAACAAATCGGGCTATGGAGAGGTATTCTTCATCATCTTCGAGCGTTGTCAACAACTCGCCCGTGACCTCATCTACAAATGTAAGCCTTTCAGTGGCGAACCTTGTTGTACGCGAGGAAGCGGACATAGACAGAATATCAACACAATTGGCGGCAAAGGTAGCGGCATCAAGAAAAGCAGTCGGATCATAATTTCAGTTATGTGTTCTACATTAACAACCGATCCCGGCGGGATATCCGGGACAGAGGCGATATGGACAAGACAGAGGACAAGCCAAGTGAATGAGGCAAGAGGGTATATAAAACTCTATCGAACAACGCTTGATAATCCGGTTGTATGTAAGGATTCGGAACACTTGGCAGTATGGGTTTATTTGCTATTAAATGCGACACATGCAGGATATTCGGCCATGTTCAAAGGAAAGCGCATAGAACTACAACCGGGTCAACTCATTACGGGGCGCCGGTCAATGGCCGCAAAATTAAAGGTTAGCGACAGCAAGGTACAAAGAATTTTAAAAGTGTTCGAAATCGAACAGCAAATTGAACAACAAACCGCATCTCAAAACCGCCTTATATCAGTGCTTAATTGGCAAAAGTACCAAGAGAGTGAACCACCGATTGAACAACAAGTGAACCACGACCGAACCACGAGTGAACCACGAGTGAACACAAACAAGAATGTAAAGAACGTTAAGACTGTTAAAAATGCAAAGAATGAATATACAATACTTGATTCTTTGTCTATTTCTCTGGCTTCAAAAGTACGTGAGTTTGTTGATAACCGTAAACAGATTAAGAGTCCTATGTCAGAACGAGCGGTTGAACTGATGATTGCAGAACTTCAAAAACTGTCACCGGACGAAAATGAACAGACCAATATTTTGAATCAATCAATCATCAGCGGATGGAAAGGGATCTTTCCGCTAAAAGAACAGAGCAACAATAAACAAAAAAGAAACGAACCGCAACAAGACTACCAGTCTCCAACAGACTGGATTAAATGAGGTGAAAGATGTTTGATGACTTGTTTACCTTAAAAGGACCGGAACCGGGCGACTACATACAGAACAATATTCTATTTTGTGGAAACTGCAAAACACCGCGCGAAATTGTGATAGATGTGTGTGGAGAAAAAAACAAGGTTCCCACTCTTTGTAAATGCCGCGAAGCGGAAAACAGACGCATGGCAGCAGAGAGAGAAGCCGGATATCGACAGATCCGGGTTGACACTAGGAGAGCCAACGCACTACCCGACAAAGGCATGAGGAACTGGACATTTGAAAACGACGATAAAACAAACCTTGAACTGTCCGGGGCCATGCAAAGATATTGCGACAACTTTGCAAAATTCAAAGAGACCGGAAAAGGGTTGATGTTATACGGCGGTTTGGGAACGGGAAAATCATTCTTTGCCGCCTGTATTGTCAATAGATTAGTCGAGCAGTACAAAGCTAAATTTGTCACAACAAGCTTTCTGGCAACGCTGAAATTTGACGGCCGGGAAGAGTTTATTAAAGAAGTTGAAAGAGCGGATATTGTTGTCCTTGATGATATCGGAGCGGAACGGGGAACGGAATACATGCAGGAACTTATCTTTTCTATTGTGGACATCCGGACAAGAAACGGCCTGCCCCTTATTGTGACAACAAATCTAGCGCCGGATCAGATAAAAAAATCAAACGACTTTACAACACAGCGAATATTTGACCGGATTATTGGAAACTGTCACCCGATAGCATGTGTGGGCAAAAGTAGGAGAATGCAGAAAGCCGGGCGGGAACTATCCGAAATGAATCAAACTTTGGGATTATAAATAAACAACGTACGATTTTTGATAGATCAAAGTAAAAGATGAATAACCACAGCGCAAAGCGCAGAAAGAAACAGTATGAAAATTGAATTCAGATTGAACGAGATTGTATTAGAGGGATATGTAAATGTAACAACAAGAGACAGCCGGATCCTATCAGCACCGCGCGGGAAGTTTGTAGAGCGCGTCGATGCCGGAGTATTTACAAAGGCACTGCGTAAAAACGATGATGTTAAATTGACGTTCAACCACTTGAAACTATTGGGATCAACTAAGACCGGTGAAGTTAAATTATGGGAAGACAGTATCGGACTGCAGGCAAAGGCCACCGTTACCGATCCGGAGATAATTGATAAGGCAAAAAGGGGAGAACTTAAAGGCTGGTCATTTGCCTTTAGCAAAGAAATAGACCGCTGGGAAGATACGGGAAAGGGATATCAAAGAAGAACGCTTGAGGATATAAACCTCATAGAAGTATCTATAGTGGATCGTCAACCGGCATATATCGGGACAAGTATTAATATGCTGCCGGAACGTTTGGAAACGGCCGCCACAAAGAAGTGGAATGCAAAGACGGCTTCCAAACTTAGTGCGGAAATTGCAGCGGCAAAGGCAACACAATTAAGAGTGTTAGAGGTAGAGGCGTTAAGGAAAGCAGCGGGACGCACGGGCAAGATGAAGTCTTACCATGACCAGAAGTTGGAAGAGATAGCAAGACTCCGAACCGCTGGCAAGAAGTGAGGGCGACGCAATGCTAAAAACTTGTACAGTTTGTGGACGGATCCACGCGATGGACAACCAATGCCAACCGAGGCGCGACGATTCAAAGGCGGCAAGGTTTAGACAAGGGAGACACTGGAAGAACAAATCAATTGCGATACGGGAACGGGATCACTATTTATGTCAGTGCTGCATACGGAATTTATACGACACTGGCCGGATGTTAAACTGTGATCTGGTAGAGGTTCACCACATTGTACCAGTGGGTGACAACTACGACTTGAGACTTGAGGATGATAACTTAATAAGTCTTTGTCATAGACACCACGAGGCAGCAGAAGCCGGAAGGATAGGGAGAGGCGAGATGAGAGAGTGGCTGGTATGCCCCCCCGTGTTTGAAATAAAAAAATAATTTTTTCTCGTCTATCTGTGAGCCCCTCTAGATGCAAATTTCTCCCTAAATGGAAAAGTGACCTCGTTATATACACCTTTAATTATTATTAACAAATAAAACAAACGCATAATAAAGCGGAAAAGCCTACGGGCAGTGCAAAAACCTAAAAAAGAAAGGAAATAATTTTGGCAAAAGTAATAATCAGAAATCCCGAAACATTCGAGTTTTGTTTGAAAAAGTTTACTGATATGGTGAAAAAAGAGGGCATTTTAGGCGAAATAAGAAGCCGTCAGTACTATAAAGGCCCAAGTGCAAAGCGTAAAGACAAGGCAATTAAGGCGAAAAAGACCAAACAAAAGGCCGCCCAAAAATCACGCAGATAAATTCAACCAGGAGGAAACCAATTGATAGATTTAATTTTTACCGTCGAGGGCAACAAATACAAACTTACATCCGATGAAAAACAATATATCCTGCAGCGGTATCGCACTACCAACCACCCAACGGCAAAGAACCCCGGCGAGGAAGTGCTGACAGATTCCAAATATTTTAGAACTATACCGAATGTCTTTAGCTATATAAACCGTACGCACCCGATGCACTGTAATAGGGTAATTTCATCACTTGCGGAACTGGAAAGCGCACAGCGGAGCGTGAGACGGGCCAGCGACCTTATAAGCGGTTCACTTACAGAAGAAATATAAATCCGGACAAACAAACACCCACACAAGTATCGTGATCGGTACAAAAGGAGACACGAAATGACGATGGGAGAAAGAATTGAAGAAATGGAAAGACAAGGGAAAACGGTAATGTTTGATCCGCCGCTTGACGCCGGAATAGCGCACGAAGTTGAAATTCTTTATGGAAACGGAATTGAGACATTCGAATCGTGCGAGGGCGGAGCGGGACATTGCTTCCCGGTACCAACTGTGCGGTTCTGCGGCGAAAGAAGCGAGGGCTTCAAGGCGCTTGCAATTGCGTTGCAAAACGATTTAAAACCCTCTGATCTTAGGAGAAGCTGGCCCATCATCGACGGTGAACCTGTTGGACCCTATTGGGAAATGACGTTCACCCATCTTGACAAATGATTATTTCCCCTTTGCGTCCAGGTCTTTGCATTCACTGCAAATAGGTCGATTGTCCGTCCCTTGCCTTACGTTTTCTTTTTCAATGTTATTTCCGGTTGTACAGCTTGAATTGTCGTGATAGACACGAGGGGCAAACGGTTTCACGGAATGCCAAGGCGATATTTTAGCCATATTTATCACCTCCTTTCTAAGGAGATTATACCACTTAAAGCAATACATAAAGACAATAAAAAACCGCCCTGCAAAGACGGTCAGGGCAAAGCCCGGAAAGAAGTTTTATGAATGAAATTATTCTAACGCAAGCAAACGGAATTGTCACCGCCGACAGCAGGGACGTTGCTCTCAAGTTTTCCAAAGATCACAAGAGCGTGCTCCAGACAATTCAAAATCTCGTGGCGGAAAATTGCGCCGCCAACGCATGAAAACCGTTGACGGCTTTTCTTATGCCGCAAAGTGGACAGATAAATAAACTAAAATAAATCTGTATTTGCTATTGACTTTGCGTATCCACATAAATATAATAAACGTATCCACAATAAATACGTGAAAGGAGCGCAGAAAATGACACCGAGAACAGGGCGACCGCCTTCAAACGATCCCCGAAAACTTTCAACCAGAATACGCATGACAGATTCGGACATTGAAAAACTTGACTATTGCAGTAAAACAACCGGCAAGACAAAAGCAGAGATCATCCGCGAAGGTATCGACAAGGTATATAACGAACTTAAAGCAAAACAAGAAACTTGATACCGCGATGGAGTGCAAAACACGGGGGAAAAACATGGGTAGAGGAAAAATGGCCGTTCCGTTCGTAGAATGGGATTCGTGGATTGACGTAAAGGAATTTAAGAGGATATTTCCGGGCGCAACACAAGGAATGGTTTATACAATATTCCATTATGGACCGGTCGCAAATCCAAAGGACAAGCGGAACCGGATCATAACGAAAGCAGCGCTACTGAAATATTTAGAGGGAACGGAATAAAAACGAACGGAAAACCGAAAATGTGCAAGATCGTCGAAAAAATTGTCAAGAACCATTAACGAGAAGAATCCGGCGCCACCTACCACAGTAAACCCCGGATTCCCTGAGGCAAACAGCACAAAGGCTGTTGCTATTAAATTATAGCACGTGAAGCCTTTCAGAGAAAGAAAGAGGATTTTATCATGTTAGAAAGCAAAATGAGCAAAAACGACATAATCGAAGGTAATTGTTATTCCGCACAGGACAGCACGGCGAAGGCTGTACAGATTATGGGCGAATTTATGGAAGAGTTTGAAGCAGTTAAAAACGCGCCCAGCGTAAAGAGCATGACGCCGGTACCCACATTTAACCCCGGCTGCAATAACCCCGAGAGCGAGGCCAACAGAACTCTTTCATGGGTAGCAAGCTATCGCTCCATTATGACGCACATGCAGATTGTATTTGACTATCTTATTATGGCCAACGATGATTTGAAAGAGGCAACGGAAGCCGCGACGGAAGCTGCAATAGAGGGTACTTCGGATACCGCGCTGTATTTTCAGTATTTAGTAAAACTTGACGAATTAGTTGAAGCGGCCGGAATTGATGCCGCCATCGAAAAAGTAAAGAACGCGCAGCAAGCCCAAGACTACAAGCTTACAGCGCACGCAACTGCTGCAATTTTGGACATGCTAATCGGCAACAAAGCCAAGGGCAAGGACAGCATAACACTTTGTGATTCCCTTGACGTTGGAGAGAGAATCCGGGCCTAACAGACAGATAACCAACCAAACACGCAGGCCGTTCTTCCGAGAAATCAGAAGGGCGGTTTTTTATTTGGCAGCCGAATTTTCGACCGCGAATATGGCAGAGGATTTTTCCGCCGTGAATATGGTAGAGGATTCCCCCAGTTTTGGGGAGATGTAAGACCGGTCGAATTTTCGACATATGTTTGATTTAAAAGATCAGCGGAATTTTCCGCCGACGTATAGAGGTATGCCGAAAATCCGGCACACCCGCCAGAGATTGATAAAAAGATCAGCTCAATTTTGAGCTAATATACATCGGCGCAGAATTGAGCCGGTATATATAGTGAACGCGGTTTTTCTTTTAGCAAGCATCGCATATTGCATGCACTTGTTAGGGAAACCCTAAGACCCGGTGATGTTGCGGGATGTTTGCATTAAGCGGTTGATACTGATTGAAGATAGAAACATATGAAATTAGTTGCAATAGAATGAAGCATATTGCACACGCGAAGAAAGAGTTATATCATTCCATTATTGAGCATCAAGGCGGGCAAAAATTATGCCAAGAAAAATATATACCGATTTCTGCTCTGTTTCGGGAGATCGGAGAACTATCACCATTCAGGTCATGGATCTCCCATTTGCAACAGATCCTTCTTCAAATACATTGAAGCTTGACTTTGAATGTGACAAATATCTGTATGGGTATTGTCCAGGTTCAAAAATGTGTCCTCTCTTTGAAAAAGCATAAGAGGGTTTTGTGTCCACTTTGTGTCCACTCGTTATCAAAAGTGCCCATATAATACCAAAAAGGAACATATGAACGATTCCAGAAACCGCTGGTAATATGGCGTTCTTATATGATATCGGATGATGGCAGCGCGTATATGGTACAACTTTTAATCAGGGGGTCCGGAGTTCGACCCTCCGGTGAGCCACCAAGAGACTCTGGAACATAAGTGTTCCAGGGTCTCTTTATTTATGTAGGTTTGTGTCTCGGGACCGATATTTGGCAGTGTTTTCTTTGCGTTATTGGTTTTCTCATAGAAAAGACACAGATATGCGACAACCTGAAAACGAATTGTAATACGACTGTCAGATGTGTTTGTTAGACTATATGTGTGAATCTATACATGTGCAGCTGCGCATGGAAGAGAGGATAGAGAATGAATTTCATAAGATCCAGATCAAGCGCGGACTTCGGTGTGCCGGTCCTGATGAATATATCACCGTTCAAATCCACCGGTTCTTCGCGAATCCGGAAAGGTTCGTCCGCATATCTGCGTCTTTTTAAAAGACTTGTTTCTGTCGTTCTTACGAGCCTTCTTATCCTTCCTTGTTTTCCGGCTTCCGCTGTCCGGGCTGAGCTCATAACCAATGCAACAGTAACTGCATCCTCCGCAAATATCAGATCGACACCTGACACGACATCGCCGGCAATTACCAGAGTGGTAAACGGCAACCGTGTTGCAGCAGGCGAGGTCGTCCAGGGGGAGGTCGTGCAGAATTTCGGCAACCTTTGGTGCAGGATTTCCGTTATCGTCGGCGGAACCCAATTTGACGGATATATAGTAAATAGTTTCCTTCAAAAGGACCCGACGGCTACTGACCCGAATTTTGAGGCATCCATTGCCGGTTTTCCGGAATCCTATAAGCAGTCGCTTCGGTCTTTACACCAAGCACACCCAACCTGGATATTTAATCCGGTCAATGTAGCAACAGACTGGAATACGGTTGTTGCAGAAGAGTCTTCCCTGGGGACAAGCCTGATTACCAGCTCTGTCGATGACGCATGGAAATCGACGGAAGTACGGGCTTACAACTGGCTTACCAATACTTATACACCATACGATGGTACTTCCTGGGTAAACGCTTCGACGGGAGTTGCGGCCTTCTACCTTGATCCACGTAATTTTTTAAGTGACATGTATGTATTCCAGTTCCTGAACTTATCTTATGACCCGGCCACCCAGACGCAGGATGCCGTGCAGACGCTCCTGAGCAGTACTTTTATGTCAGGTAATCTGATATCAGATCCGGCAGCCGGGACTTCCATTCCATATGCCCAGGCGTTTATAGAAGCAGGAAGCACATCCGGGGCGAGTCCCTACCAGCTTGTTTCCAGAGTCATACAGGAAGTCGGTTCACAGGGCAGCCGGTCAACTACCGGTACGGAACCCGGATACACCGGTTTTTATAATTTCTACAATATTGGTGCAAGCTCATCCGTTGATCCTGTTATTCTCGGACTGAATTTCGCCGTGTGCGGATCAAGCAACCCCCAGTCTCCGATGTCTGCCGATGGCCAGGCAAAATATCTGATTCCCTGGAACAGCCAGTACAGGTCAATTGTCGGCGGCGCCATATATATAGCAAGTAATTATATTCAAAAAGGACAGAACACCCTGTATTTACAGAAATTTGATGTAACCGACGGCGGCAACGGAATGTATCGCCATCAATATATGACCAACATCCAGGCAATGGTCGGGGAGTCAACGACTCTGTATAATGCCTATTCCAAATCCGGTATCCTAGGTGTCCCGCTGACATTCAATATTCCGGTATATGCCAATATGCCTGCCGCTGCCGCTTCTTTGCCTGCCAAAACCGGCAATCCCAATAACTACCTTGCCAGCCTTGCCATTGACGGCTACTCCCTGACACCTTCCTTTGATGCCTCGGTAACGGATGGTTATTCATTGATTGTTCCTTATGAGATAAGTTCTGTTAACCTTACAGCTTCGCCTGTTGCCGCAACCTCTTCCATCGGAGGAGCCGGGGCGCGGGCGCTGAATACGGGAGATAATATTATCCCGATAACCGTTACCGCACAGAACGGTTCGGTGCGTACATACAACATAACGATCGTGAGAAATGAGCCGACAGGGGAGACCTTGTTTACCACCACATACCGGATAAACGCAGATAACACGTTGGCAGGTATTACTCCTGGAACGACCGTTGCTGCTTTTGCAGCGGGAGTCACTCTTCAGAACGGCGGACAGATCGTCTTCCTGAATGAAGCAGGCGCACCACTCACAGACCCTGCACATGTCGTTGCAACAGGCGACCGCGTACAGATACTAAATGCTGCGTCTGCGCCGGTTTATGACTATACGGCGCTTGTCTATGGTGATTCAAATAAAGACGGGAAAATATCTTCCTCCGACCTGACCCTGATCTGCCGCCATGTCCTTAAACAGTCAAGCCTTGCGGGCATATCGGTTTTGTCTTCGGATGCAAATCATGACGGCAAAATCAGCTCGTCCGACCTTACCATAATCTGCAGGCAGGTCCTGAAACAATCAACTATTACGCAATGAGGTGCAACCACATGAAAATAACACGAAGAGCTCTTCGCGGTTTATCCGTTCTACTAGCAGCCACAATTCTTATTTGCCTGATTCCGGGGTCGATTGTTTCAGCAGGTACGGGTCTTGGGGTATCCATTTCCGGAAACAAGGAAGTTGGCTCAACCATTACCGTGAGTGTGACGGTTCCTGACGGCGGTCCGTATTCGGGCTTTAACGGCGCATTCAATTATGATCCGGCTTATCTTGAGTTGAAGTCTATTGTAAGCGGTGATTATCAAAAAGTGAATTTTCAGGCACCTGATTCGAATTTTGTTGAGTATGCTGCTAATATTCCCAGCGGAGCTGTTATCGTCCGTGCAACATTTACCTGCAAAGCAGCAGGTTCAACAACTGTGGGGTGCGCTTTGGATGCATTAGGTGATATGAACGGTGCCGAGACATCACCATCCGGTTCAAAGGATATTACCATCACAACCCCCATACCAAAGTCCTCCAATTCTAATCTGGCAAGTCTTGCCATTTCACCCGGGACATTGTCCCCGGCTTTTGCCGCCGGTACGCAGAGCTATTCCGCCACGGTTGGAGGGACGGCGACCAAGATAACAGTCAGCGCAGCACCGGCCGATGCGAAGTCAAAGGTAACATTGAACGGAGTCCAGAATAAGCTGGTCGACGGGTTAAACAATGTAAAGATTACTGTGACGGCCGAAAACGGGTCTACCAAAGTCTATACAATCGCAGTAACCAAAACTGCCGGGCCTACTCCGACCCCAAGTCCTACTCCTGTTCCGCTGCCGCTGATGAAATATAACGGTGCGGATTACACCATCCTGCTGGCCGGTACGGCCGATGCAATCCCGGAAGGCTTTGCGGCAGGGACAGCTAAATACCAGAACGTAGATATTCCGGTCCTTTCAAAGACCCTCGGCGACGCTGTCGATGCCTCCGTAATGACGATCGTTCTTCTGGCGGGCGACACGAAGACGGCCTATTTTGTATATGATGCCGTGACACAGACTGTCTATCCGTACCAGATCATTTCCTCGGCGGTACTAAGTTTTCAGATACTCGACAAAGCCGTAACCACTTCCGTTCCGGAAGGTTATGAGGCATTTGATTATACATATCTTGACAACACGGTGACAGCATTCCGCCTTATCAGCGACCCGTCCAATCCCCAGGTTCTGATGAATCTTATGGATACCAACGGGGTAGCGGCATTTTATTATTATGATACTTTAAACGGAATGCTGATGCCCTACCGGGGCGCTGTGACGATTACTGCGGCAACTCCGAGTCCCACCCCGACAGCTGCGGCTTCGGTAACAGAAGTACCTGAAGCAACGACCGTTCCTGGACAGATACCAGCACCAGGATCAAACGACCTGACTTTCCGTTCCCTTTTGGATTACAAAAATCCTGTGGTGCTTCTTGTTTATCTTCTTGTTCTTTTTTGCCTGGTAATCCTTACGGTCTGTATCGTTCTTATTGTCAAAAGAGGGAAGCCGTATGACCCGGAAGAGATTGAAGATGAACCTGACGACAGTCAGGAACCGATTGATTTTCTGCCTGTATCCCCTTTTGTAGCACCGGCTCCGAGCGTATTTTTCAACGATTTTGGGAATCAGCCGCCTGATACCAAGCTGCATTTCGGCGATACGCCTCCTGTGGAAGAGGCAAAGCTTACTATCCCCGGCATTCCTGACAGGCCAAATGACAGCGTACGGCCTGCGCAGACAGGGACACCGCCTGTTCAGTCAGCAATCCCTGCAAGATCGGTTTTAATGATGCCTGCTCCGCCTGCTTTGCCCAAAAGGCCTGTTTCAAATGTACAGTCTGTTTTGCCTGCGCCGCCTGCAGCAGTTTCGACTCCGGATGAGCATGTACCCGTTCGTCTCAGACAGGAATTGGAAGCAGAAAAAACGCTGAAGAATGAATCACTCCAGGCCGGTCAGAATCAGAAACCGAAACCGGCTGCCAGCGACCCTGACTTTGACCCGGACGACGAATAGGAGTCAAATGTTCTGAGACTTAAATTAGGACGGAATATGAGGATAGCTTCATGGAGCATCAGACACCTCAGGAATATTTTGAAACAGTATATCGTGAGACGTTCGAAAAGCTGAGCCGGCACATCTTTTTTAAGGCGCCCGGTCTGGCGGAAGCGGAAGATATCACATCAAAAGTATATACAGACTTTTACCAGTATGTGGTCCTGAAGAACAAACGTCCGGAAAACGTGCTTGCCTATCTGATCAAAATGTCCAACCATGAAGTAGGGCGGCTTTACTCACATAAGGTCGACCTCCTTTCGTTTGATGATGATGATCTTCAGCTCAGTAATACAATTCCAGACAATATTAATTTAGAGACGGCGGCCCTTGATAGATTTGAAAATGCAGACATCTGGGAAGCTGTCCGCAAACTTTCGCTTGCAGAACAGCAGGTTCTCATTGCCCGGTTTCGATTTGATATGACCTTTCAGGAAATAGCCCGGGCAGTAGGACAAGGTGACAGTGCGGTCAAACTACGTTATTACCGTTCTCTGGCAAAACTGCAAAAATTACTGAATGATGTAACTAATTGATCCCAATCCTTCTCTTATAAGTCAGGCGGGTTATTTGGTTTTGATGGAGGCGAGAAACAATGAATAAATTGAATGACACAATCAGGGAACACGCATTCAACGAAACCGAAATGTTCGCTCAAATCAGGCTGCAAAGCCTGAAGAAAGAAAGGATGAATATATTTATGAATAAAAAAGTATGGATTTCTATTGGTATTGCGGCTGCTATGTTACTTGCTATAGTAACAGGTGCAACTATACTTATTCCTTCATCGCAAAAAGCAAAAACAGAGGCCGCTGCAATCAAGTATGCTCAGGTAAAATATGCAGAGCATCCCCTTGCCGCTGCAATGGTAAGCGTTGACATTAATCCGAGTTTTGAAATTTATACAGACGCAGATCAAAAAGTGGTTGAAATTAAAGCTGTTAATGAAGATGCCGGGACTCTAAGTGTCTCATCCCTTATTGGCCTTCCTGTAGATAAAGCGATTTCCGCTATTATTGCTTCGGCTGCCGCAGCCGGATTTATTAATGCAGCAGACAATGTTGAAGATTATGTAATCGTTTCTACCGTGATGCTGGACAGCAAAGTTCCTGATGCGGGCGATAAACAGGATTTACTTGATGAAACAATCACAAAAGGACTCGCAGAAGACACCACTTTGCCTGATACTACCAAGGTTGCCGTAATTAAGGCGACACAGGTGGAAATGTTTCTGGCAAGCGGTAAAGATGTTCCGATGGGACTGTATGTCATCAACGGGATGATTTCCAAAGACGGAGTAATGATTCCCGTATCAGAGTTTGTATCCAATTCTGACAATCTTAACAAGCTCAAGAACCGTGCTGTTGTCGTCGGAAAAGGTAATAATGGTAAGACAGATGAAAGCACAGTCCAAACGGAAACTGCGCAGGAAACAACGGCAGCGAATCAGGAGCAGGGAAAGTCCGGCACGAATGGCAATGCCGTCAGTTCTGCTGCAGTTTCCAGTGCGCAAGGCAATGCTTCAGGTTCAACTTCAGGCTCAGGCAAGGGGAATGCCAACCCTGCCTCAGAAAAACCAGGTAACGCAAAACCGGGCGAAAGTATATCAGGCAGCACCGATTCATCTACCGCCGCCGATCCTATTATAACGTCGAACGGCTGAAGCAAATCATTTTTGACAATACCATGCAGGCAATAAAACAAACCCGGAAGAAGATGTCCTTCTTCCGGGTTTGTTCGTATTTGCAAAGTCAGATCTCCGGCTTATTCCAGTTCTTCCAGCCAGGCGCGCGAGGAGGCATCGCTTGGCATTCTCCAGTCGGCCCTCGGCGAAAGCGTGACGGATCCGACTTTCGGACCGTCCGGAAGACAGGACCGCTTGAACTGCTGTGAGAAGAAGCGTTTTATAAATATCCTGAGCCATTTTTTGACGGTACCGGAGTCATACATACCGTCAAATGCAATAACAGCCATATCAAAGAGCTTTTCAGGCGTGAACCCGTAACGCATAAAATAGTACAGGAAAAAGTCATGAAGGGCATACGGGCCTACAAGATCCTCTGTTACCTGGCTGATTTGGTCATTGTCATGAGGCAGGAGCTCAGGGCTCACCGGAGTATCAATTACATCGAGAAGAACCCTCGCGACGTCCGGTTCACTGATGGAGGCAGCGTAGGATACAAGATAGCGGACAAGCGTCTTCGGGACAGAGCTGTTGACTGCATACATCGACATATGGTCCCCGTTGTAGGTAGCCCACCCCAGGGCAAGCTCAGAGAGGTCCCCGGTACCGATGACAAGCCCGTTATTCTGGTTGGCAAGATCCATCAGGATCTGCGTGCGTTCACGTGCCTGCCCGTTCTCATATGTCACATCGTATACGTCAGGGTCGTGGCCGATATCCTTAAAATGCTGGTTTACGGCATCGCGGATCGGAATCTCCCGGAAACTCGTCCCGAAAGCCTTTGAAAGGTTGCACGCATTATCATATGTGCGCGTTGTCGTGCCGAATCCCGGCATGGTAACGGCAAGGATTCCTGTAAGGGGAAGGGATAACATCCTGAAAGCCCTGATGATCACAAGGTAAGCCAGTGTTGAATCAAGGCCGCCGGACATACCGACCACAGCCTGCTTTATACCGGTGTGGGAGAGCCGTTTGGCAAGTCCGGTAGACTGTATGGCAAGAATTTCTTCGCAGCGGCGGTCGCGTTCCGCCGAATCGGCAGGCACAAAAGGATAGGGGGCGATGACCCGCATCGTCGGTACTTCAGGAATGACAAGGGAGAAATACGTCTCGCGGTAGGAGGATGAATCGGATTTCTCCGGAAAATCAGGATAGGTGGACTGGTGTATCCGTTCTTGTACCAGCAGCTGCAGATCAATATCCTGACAGGTAATTCCAGTGGAAAACAGCATGGATTCTGCAAGGATCCTTCCGTTTTCCCCGATCAGGTTATGTCCTGCAAAGACCATGTCAGTGGTTGATTCCCCGAATCCCGCATCTGCATACACGTATGCGGCAACAAGGCGTGCCGACTGCGAGGAGACCAGGGATTTGCGGTATGATGCTTTGGCAATTGTCTCGTCACTGGCTGAAAGATTGGCAAGAACCGTTGCCCCCATCATCGCATGACGGCAGGAAGGAGGGACGGGAACCCAGAGATCTTCACAGATTTCAAGTCCCAGCCTCAGCTCGGGAAGTTCCCGGCATGTAAAAATCTGATCTGTTCCGAAGGGGTATTCTTTTTGACGGATGAGGATCGTGCCGCTCTTCGGACCGGGTGAAAAGTGCCTTCGCTCATAGAATTCACCGTAATTCGGAAGGTGTGTCTTCGGGACAACGCCCAGAAGTTCTCCGCCGCAGATCACTGCAGCACAGTTATACAGCTTGTTTTTATGGGAAAGGGGAAGTCCGACAGCAAAAATTACCGGCAGTAACTTCGATTTTTCGATGAGGGTAAAGAGCGCGTCAATGGACTTCTCCTGCAGTCTTTTCTGAAAAAACAAATCGCTGCAGGTATACCCGGTAAGCGAAAGTTCGGGGAAAATAATAAGGCTTATATTCTTTCCGACGGCATCCAGAAGTGATGCGAAAATGTCCTCTGCATTCTTTTCAGGATCGGCCACACGAAGTTCCGGAGTGCAGGCGGCAACCCGCAAAAAACCATTTTTCATGTCATTTACCTTTCTTACCGGAAAATATAACTAAATCCGGCTCTGCTGCTGATTTCCAAATAATTATACATCATTTAATCTGATCTTACATCGACAAAGCATCTTGATACTGCATATCACATATATGATATAATCGAATTATTGTACCTAAAAGGAGTTGAGAATTCTGTTTATGAGCAGACGGCAGGGATTTCGTCGACAGGACGTCTTTTGTATTCATTCGGAACGGCTGGATCTTAGAATCCTCCGACCTTCAGATGCACCCATGGTAACCGATTATCTTCGCAGGAACCGGGTATTTCATAAGCCTTATCATCAGGAACATGAAGATGTCTACTTTACGATCCAGGAGCAGAAGGACTATCTTCGATCGGATCTTGATAAGTTTTTTGACGAGACGCAATATTCCTTCTGGATCAGTTACCGCGGCTGTCCCGAGCGGGTCATCGGACGGCTGTCCTTTTCGGCAGTTATCCGCGGAGCCTTAAGCTCATGCCTGGTCGGATACCATCTTGATGAGAATGAAGTCGGCAAAGGGATTATGCAGGAAGCCCTGAAGACAGGATGCATTTATATGTTTCAGACGCAGAACCTTCACAGGATACAGGCGGACATTATGCCGCAGAATGCGAGATCCATCACTTCCGTTGAAAGCTGCGGATTCAGGAGACAGGGGCTGAACGAGAAATATATGTGTATTAACGGGCAGTGGCAGGACCACTATATTTATGCGCTTCTGAACGAAAAGGACTGGCTTGACTCGTTTAATCCTCTTCTTTAAAATTGAATGTGCATGTTGTAAGTGGATGATAAATAGAAAGTGAGATACAAATTGTGAATGATGTAAAAGGAAAGTGGACATTAATTACAGGGGCAAGCCGTGGCATAGGATACGAAATAGCCCTGTTCATGGCCCAAAAAGGAAGTAATCTGGTTCTTCACAGCAGAAATACAGAACATACCGGAAAGATTCTCCGGGAAGTTTTGGCATTGGGAGTCGAGGCATATGCCGTGGAAGCCGAATTATCCGATATGCCTTCCGTGAACAGGATGCTTGATGAGATTGAAGCAAAAGGAACGCATATTGATATTCTGTTTAACGATGCGGCTGTTCAAATAGCTTACAGGATTGACTATTGGATGACGCCGGTAGAAGACTATACGACAAGTTTTATGATAAATACAATTGCTCCTGCTGTAATCTGCTACAGGCTGATCCCAAAGATGATTGCCAAAGGATTTGGAAGAGTTATTAATACCACCAGCGGAATCAGGAATGAACCGGAACAGGGCGCATATTCGGCAAGTAAGGCTGCCCTTGACAAGTACACGAAGGATCTTGCATCCGTGCTGGAAGGAACAAATGTAATGATGAACATTACTGATCCGGGCTGGTGCAGGACAGATTTAGGCGGTTCCAAGGCACCGAATTCCGTGGACAGCTCCATGCCGGGAATGGTTGTAGGTGCTTTTCTCGATGATAAAAAAAGCGGACGGCTGCTTCCCGCACAGGATTTTACCGGCATGTCACTCGAAGAGGCCGTGCAGAAAGCATGTTCAATGTAACAACTTAATTAGCAGCTAAATGTATCTATGACCAATCAAATAGGAATGGCTGTATCGGCTGTTGTGACCTCTGCATTATAGGATTAATGAAATAGTAATATCAGCTTGGAGGCATAAGAGGTATAATACCTATAGAATATTCAAACAAAATATTACTTTAAGAATTTTGCGATAGAGTGCTATTATAAAAGTGGATGTATACATTTTGAATTGCCCGGGAGGAACTGCAATATGAAAAGGGAACACCTGACCAGAACAATTCTGATTTGTGCCATATTGGTTGGAGGAGTCATGGTTCTATCTTCCTGCGGCAAGAAGCCTGCCGCTACATCCAAGGCTTCGACAACTGACACGACGACTGCTGCAACTTTAATTACTGCATCACCAACACCTTCCGTGCCGGCTGTTTCCGGTACGATACCCGCCAATGACGTCCCTGTTACATGGACAGAGACAGCCATAGACCCTGCCAAGACAATGTATGTCAAGCTCGAGTCGGGTTTTCTGAAGATCCGCAAGGGACCGGGCAAGGATTATGATCAGATCGGAACACTGACAAACGGGATGCCCGTTACAGTTATTGCCAAGACGGATACCAATTGGTATAAGCTTCAGGACGGGTTCTACGTCTCCGGGGATTACGTTACTGAAACAGTCCCTGCCGCATGATTTTTCCTGCAAAAGTCCTCTCAGGATTTTTGTGTTTGGGGTAGACAAGACGATAATCGTGTTGTATGATATCTAAGCGAGTTTTGAGAAATCTGCATTGATTATTGCAGGATCTCATATGCGGGTGTAGTTCAATGGTAGAACTCCAGCCCTCCAAGCTGATCACGAGGGTTCGATTCCCTCTACCCGCTCCAAACACATAATGGCGGTCTTTATGACCGCCATTCCTATAATGGGTCTATAGCTCAGCTGGATAGAGCAACAGCCTTCTAAGCTGTGGGTCGGAGGTTCGAGTCCCCCTAGGCTCACCATTATAAAGAGAGGAACGATATGCGAATATATTTTCGCCTGCGTTTTCCTCTCTTTCTTTATGCTTCGATGTATATGCTATAATCAGAAAGTCAAATTCATCAGAAGGGAACTAACACTTCATGTCAAAAAAAACCGCTTATGATAATGAAAGTATTTCTTCGCTCAAAGGTGCAGACCGCGTCCGTAAACGTCCGGGTGTAATATTCGGGTCCGACGGGCTTGAGGGATGCGAGCATTCCTTTTTTGAAATCCTTTCCAACTCGATTGACGAGGCACGTGAAGGTCATGGCGAACGCATTGAAATAATCAGGTTTGCAGACGGATCGATTCAGGTTGAAGATTTCGGGCGGGGAATTCCGCTGGATTATAATAACAAGGAAGAGCGGTACAACTGGGAACTGGTTTACTGCGAACTCTATGCAGGCGGAAAATATAATAATAACTCCGGTGAGAATTATGAATTCAGCCTTGGCCTGAACGGGCTCGGTGCCTGTGCTACGCAGTATGCGTCAGAATATTTTGACGTACAGGTATTTCGCGACGGTTCCAAATTTTCCCTTCATTTTGAAAAAGGTGAAAACATCGGAGGCCTGGTAAAGGAACCTACGAGGTTTAAACGGACCGGCACAATCCAGAAATGGAAGCCGGACAGGGATGTATTTACAGAAATCAGCATTCCCCTTGATACTTTCCTGATGATGATTAAGCGACAGGCGGTTGTTAACAGCGGTGTGACGTTCCACTTTGTCGATGAAGAGAGCGGGCAGGAGTTTACCTATTGTTATCCTGACGGCATACTTGGCTATGTAAACGAACTTGATGACGGGAAAGGCTTTACACGCCCCTATTCTTTTGACGGCTCCGGCAGGGGCAGGGACCGCGACGATAAGCCTGAATACAAAGTCCGTACCCAGATTGCCTTTTGTTTCAATAATGAAGTGAACCTTATTGAGTATTATCATAATTCAAGCTTCCTTGAACATGGCGGTGCCCCGGACAAAGCGGTCCGTGCTGCGCTTACAGCAGAAATTGACCGTCAGATTCGGGTTAGGGACAAGTATAAGGCAGGGGAGAGCAAGGTCACTTTCCAGGATATCTGCGACAGTCTTATTCTGGTGACAAGCTCATTTTCAACGCAGACCAGCTATGAGAATCAGACCAAAAAAGCCATCAGCAATAAATATATCCAGGATTTCATGAATGAACTGATCCGGGAGAAGATGGAAATCTGGTTTATAGAAAATAAGCAGGATGCCGACAAAGTTGTCGAGCAGCTCCTGATCAATAAACGCAGCCGTGAGAATGCTGAAAAAACGCGTTTGAATGTTAAAAAGAAGCTGATGGGTAATCTCGATATTAATAACCGCGTCAAAAAATTTGTTGACTGCCGTACCCGTGATGTTGCACATCGTGAACTGTACATCGTGGAAGGCGACTCAGCCCTCGGATCCTGCAAAATGGGCCGTGACGCCGAATTCCAGGCGATTATGCCTGTAAGGGGCAAGATTCTCAACTGCCTGAAATCAGATTATGATATTATTTTCAAGAGCGAGATCATAACGGATCTTCTTAAGGTATTAGGATGCGGCGTGGAGATCAAGACAAAACATAATAAAGATCTTTCCTCCTTTGATGCGGATCTTCTCCGCTGGAATAAGATCATAATCTGTACGGATGCGGATGTTGACGGATTTCAGATCCGCACGCTGATACTGGCTATGCTGTACCGCCTGACACCTTCCCTCATTGATTTAGGGAAAGTCTATATTGCAGAGTCACCGCTGTTTGAAATCACTCACCGCAGCAAAAAAAATGAAGAGACTCATTTTGCCTACACAGAGCTGGAACGGGTTGATATTCTTTCTAAATTCCCGCCGGACTCCTGCACGATACAGCGTTCCAAGGGCCTTGGCGAAAATGAGCCTGAAATGATGTGGCTGACGACAATGAATCCGGCATCCCGGCGACTGATAAAAGTCATTGCGGCCGAGGATCCTGAATTTACAGCGGCGACATTCGACCTGCTCCTCGGGGATAATCTCGCCGGCCGCAAAACACATATTGAACAGGATGGGCACCTGTACCTGGAATTGCTGGATATCGGCTGATAGGAGTAATACATGAGTAAAAAAGAGACTCACGGAAAAAACGATAAAGATAATGATAAGAAGTCCTCTTCAGGGAAAGGGCTTCTGCCGACGACCAACTATGCCGAACATCCTTCCGTTGACCAGATAATCACGGACACGCTTGAAAAAAATTACATGCCGTATGCAATGAGTGTAATTGTTTCGCGTGCTATCCCGGAGATTGACGGATTCAAGCCTTCTCACAGAAAACTCCTGTATACCATGTACAAGATGGGGCTTCTGACCGGAAACCGTACAAAATCCGCGAATGTTGTCGGCCAGACAATGAAGCTTAATCCCCACGGGGACCAGGCGATTTATGAGACGATGGTCCGGCTTACCCGTGGAAACGGATCCCTTCTGCATGCATATGTAGATTCCAAAGGTAATTTCGGACGCCAGTATTCACGTGATATGCAGTTTGCTGCTTCCAGATATACGGAAGTACGCCTTGATAAGCTTTGCGAGGAAATTTTCCGCGGCCTGGACAAGAATGCCGTTGATTTTATGGATAATTATGATGGCTCCATGAAGGAACCGGTTCTTCTGCCAGCTACGTTTCCCACCATCCTGGTCAACAGCAACCAGGGAATTGCTGTAGGTATGGCTTCCAACATCTGTTCCTTCAATATCCGTGAAGTATGTGAGTCCACCATTGCATATATGAAGGATCCGCTTGTCGATCTGCTTGGCATTATGCCTGCACCGGACTTTTCGGGAGGCGGTGTAATCCTGTATGACCGTGCCGAAATGGAACAGGTGTATGATACAGGAAGAGGACCTGTCAAGATCCGTGCAAAGTATAGAATTGACAAAAAGAACAATCTTATCGAGGTTTTTGAAATTCCCTATACAACCACGGCTGAAGGTATTATCGATGAAATTACCGAGCTTGTGCGTTCCAGTAAAATTAAGGAAGTCAATGATGTCAGGGACGAAACCGATCTCGACGGCCTCAAAATTACGATCGAATGCAAGAGGGGCGTGGATCCGGATGCCCTGATGACAAAGCTGTACCGCTTTACCAAGCTGCAGGATACATTCTCCTGCAATTTCAATGTACTGATTAATGGAATGCCAAGAATCCTCGGTGTGCGCGCGCTTATTGCCGAATGGCTTGTCTGGCGCAGATCGTGCCAGAAACGCGAAGTACTCTACGATTATGAGCGCAAAATGGACCGGCTTCACCTTCTTGACGGACTTGCCAAAATCCTTTTGGATATTGATAAGGCGATTGCAATTATCCGGGGTACCGAACTGGAAGCGGATGTTGTTCCCAACCTGATGACCGGCTTTGAAATCGATTCCCTGCAGGCAGATTATGTAGCCGAGATAAAGCTTCGTAATATTAACCGCCAGTACATCATGAACCGCACTGCGGATCGTGACAATCTGATTAAGGATATTGCCGATCTGGCGGATATCCTCAGGAAGCCGCACCGGATTGATGCGATGATTGTGAAAACGCTGGAAAATGTAGCAAAGAAATTCGGACAGGACAGAAGATCGGAAATCCAGCATGTTGATCAGGTTGAATCATATACGGCAGACCAGATGATTGAGGATTACCGGCTGAAGCTGTTTATGACGGAACACGGATATATCAAGAAAATTCCGCTGACTTCCCTGCGAAGTGCCGGCGAACTCAAGACGAAAGAAGAAGACAGGATTCTGATTGAACAGGAGGGGAAGAATAAGAGCGACGTACTGTTTTTCTCTAATCATTGTAATGTATATAAAATGCGCATATATGAACTGCCGGACACCCGGCCGTCCGAACTTGGCGGCTACCTGCCGAATGTCCTGAGTATGGAGGAAGGAGAGAAGATCCTTTTCATGCATATAACGGATACATATGACGGGAATATCATGTTTGCCTTTGAAAACGGTAAAATGTCACGCATTGACCTCAAATCCTATGAAACAAAAACAAATCGTAAAAAACTTGTTCATTCATGCAGTGATTCTTCTCCGATCGTTGCTGTTCTCTACCTTGAGAATGAAGATGACTTTGCAGCATTTTCAAGTCTGAGAAAGGCAATTTCCTTTTCAAGCAGCCTGATTCCCATTAAAACAACACGGACAACTCAGGGAGTCCAGGTACTTGTCCCCAAAAAGGGAAGTGTTCTGACTTCAGTAGTCCGCCTTTGTGATTCCGGGTTTGCCGATCCTGAATATTATCGGATTCGCCGAACACCGGCTATAGGGTATTACCTTAAAGAAGAAACTCTTGTTAACCGGCAGCTGAGTCTGGGGGACCAATAAGAAATGTCTGGAAAATACTATCTGGGGGACCGTCCTGATCAATCAGGCTCTTTGGTCAGGAAAATTCTGATCGTTGTCTGCCTTGCCGTGCTTCTGGGCTCGGTCGTGATTTTCGGCGTTATTTTTAATAACAATGCCCGGCTTTCCAGGATGATTCCCACCTTTCAGGAATTTCTGGATTCACATGAATATGATAAGGCACTGGCCATGTATCGTGATATTCAGGCGAAAGTCATGAATCAGGATCCGGACAGGGCAGCGGCGGATACCCAGGAACGGCAGGTCATGCAGAATATGGAGAATATTGTATATTCCCGTGTTGATGCTGTCGAACAGAGCATTAGAATGAAGCGGTATGTCCCCAGTGCAGATGACCGGTCGTTTTTAGAACAAATGGGAGAATTGACGGGTGCCCGCATGACCCTCTGGCTGCAGAGCCTATGCAGGGAATACCTTCTTGGGACAATCGAAAAGCCTACGCTGGAATATGTATTTGCGCAGATCGGGTCTTACTCCAATGTTGCTGCAGCTGCTGAACCAATCAAAAAAGAAATTGATACGATCGAAAAATACAGGGGGGATGTCCAGACAGCGGAGCAGTTTATCGCATCCAAGTCATATATCCAGGCTGTTGAAAAACTGGAGGAAATAATCGGTGCCGCAACCGGATTTGTCAATGAATATGCAGCGTCCCGCCTGCAGGAATGTGAAAAAGTAATGTATGACCCGATTATGAGTGAATGTGACCAGTTACTAAAGACATTTAAGTATTATACTGCTGAAGATATTCTTTCCGACATGGCCCGTATATTCCCGGATGACCAGAAAGTACAGGCAAAACTTCTTGAAGCAACTTCCAATACCTCACACGTAAGTGGCTATACCGGCAGTATAGAAATGATATGTGTCAAGCCATTAATTGCTGATACTTCACTTGCTTTTTCCAGTGCAAATGCTGCATCCACAGACCCTCTCATGTTAACTGCAGGCGAATTCAAAGCAATTCTTACACAGCTCTACGCCAATAACTACATACTGATCGATGTGCGGACGATGACGGATCAGAATAACAGGGATGCGGTTACGCAGCAGATCCTGCAGTTGCCGGAAGGTAAAAAGCCGGTTGTCATTGTTTTGGAAAATGATAATTATTCCGCATATAATACCGGGAAAGGCCTATGCAGCCGACTTGTTATGAATGATCAGGGGCAGATCTGCGGGGAATACAAAAATGCGTCCGGACAAACCGTCGTCAGCCGCGATGCTGAAGCAATCGGCATTTTGGATGCCTTTGTTGAGCAGCATCCTGATTTCTCCTTTGACGGTGCAAAAGGAATCGTGTCATTCACAGGGTATGAGACAGTAATGGGATACATTACAGATCTCGACCAGGTTGATGACAGAAATACGGCACTCGGTGCTGCCGGGCTTCCTGCTATCAGTCCGACACAGGAGGAAGTAACTGCAAACAGAAACACGGTGACAGGCATAATGACGCGTCTGAAAGAAACAGGCTGGGCACTTGCATCTTCTACATACGGGTTTATTAATGCCAACAGCAGTAATCTCGATACCATAACAAATGATACCAATAAATGGCTCGAGCAGGTTGGCACACTGACGGGGGCTGTTGAAATAATGATATACCCGAACGGTGATTTTATTAAAGGAACCGATCCCAGGTGCGTCTATTTGAAGGGCAACGGATTTCGTATTTTCTGTGGTGTCGGATCTACGCCGTATTATGCGTTTGGAGATAATTACCTCTATCTGGATCGTGCCATGATGAACGGGGATACGCTCCGCGGGGTAGATTATTCAAGACTTTTCGATGTGTCTGCCGTATATGATTCGAAGAGGCCTGCACATTAATTCATTCATTGTGACTTTAATTGCCATAGTTGGTATGGTATTCTTGAATACAGACAGGTCTGATTCCAATTCTGTATAAGAAGGTGTTTGTATCAGGGAATTTCATTTCTTTACTAATAAAAATCAATCACAAACAGCACATACATCGTATGCGAAATCGCTGAGGCTGCGGGTATGTGCATTATTCCTTTCATTTTCGATGCTGATTCTTTCATCTTCCTGCGCATCAGCTAACTTTTCAAAAGAGGCGTACCAGACATTTGCTTCTGCATTCGAAGACAATATTGCACAGCTTATTCCGACAGTTGTTCCGCAGGAAGGCGGATTCAATGTTTCATCGGATACGGTTGTCCAGGAAATCGGGGGCAAGCAGGACTTGTTTTTTGTTCTGCAGAACAGCCTGTATGCATTTGTCCCTGATGTATATATCAGAATTGAGAGTTATGCACTGTTTTCGCAATTCTGGTCGCAGCTTTCCGCTGACGGGGCACTTCACTGTACCTTCGAAACAAGGGAGGTACAAATCGAATACGATGACCAGTCCCCCTGTACCATGCGGCTTGTATTCACATATAACGCAGCGGGTCAGATTCTTAAAAAAATAGCGGATAAAGCGGACATGGTCTTTGATGACTCCTCTGTTAATGACCTGTATGCCAAGAGCATCTCCATTCTCAATGAAATTACAAAACCTGATATGACTGACCTGCAGAAAGAGACGGCTATCCATGATTACCTTGTTACTCATGCGAAGTACAGTGTGTCCGGCAATCAGGATATACTGGCCACAGCAGGGAGCATTCTATTTAAAGGAAAAGGACAGTGCCAGGGATATACCGAAGCTGTGAGCCTGCTCCTTGGACTT
>Ga0209123_1000213_pt1 | contig 88615 bp, 68 predicted proteins | sample BarGraIncu00431A_FD_184500 | JGI IMG/M metagenome (GOLD analysis project Ga0209123, IMG submission 184500) | Arctic peat soil microbial communities from Barrow, Alaska, USA - Barrow Graham LP Incubations 004-31A (SPAdes) (version 2) | ecosystem: Environmental > Terrestrial > Soil > Wetlands >... | reverse complement strand
TCCTTGTTAGGTTGCTCCTCAGCAGAGCCTAACTCCGCTTGAATATGATAGAACAAAGATAAAATTAAATGTAAAGCAATTACAGGATTTATAAACAAAAACTGTAAACAAATTTCAGGACGATACATTATTTATAAACAAAGATACAAGGCAGAGCCTTGCTTCCAACCCGACGTAGTATGGAGACGAACCGAGAGAAAGAAAAACACATAAGTTATTTTAAGCAAGCCCACCGGCTTGCTTTTTCGTTGAAAGAGTTTTGAACTTATTCAACATAATTTTGAGAAGAGTTGTTATAGTCGAAAACTAAAGCCAAATATCATGAAACAAAACTGGTTGGAATATCTGGAGCCACTGATGGCTCAATATCATCATCGCAAGCATCCGCTTGATTATAAAAATCGTTATCAACTGTTGGTAATGGTGATCCTCTCTGCGCAGGACTCTGATAAACATATCAACGAACTAGCTCCGGTGGTCTTTGCAGCCTACCCGTCTATGAACAGCCTTGCGCAAGCCACAGTTGAAGACCTGCACCAATACATAAGTACAGTACGGAATTTTGGCAACAAAGCCAACTGGTTGGTGAAACTGGCACAACAGATTGGGGATGACGATAACATCCCTACCACTATGGTCGAGCTTACCAAACTGCCGGGCATTGGGCGTAAATCGGCAAACGTTATCATTCGTGAGTCGGGAAATACTGCCGAAGGCGTTATCGTCGACCTGCACGTAGTGCGCGTTGCCCCACGAATTGGGATTGCTTCGGGCACGCAACCCGAGAAAATAGAGAAACAGATCATGGCCATCGTACCACAAGAGCATTGGAACGACATCGGAATGGCTATTTCATTTCTCGGTCGCGAGATATGCCGCCCCACTAACCCAAAGTGCGACAGTTGCGTGATGAGTACGGTGTGCCACTTTCACAACGGAATTACCGACAAGGAAGAAAATAGCAATGAATTGAAATTGTTTTAAGTAGTGAGGATGAATGATTCTTTGCTCGCAAAGCGAACAAGTCAGAGCGATCGCAATTTATAGATCAAAAACAATTGACACATAGATTCACATAAGTTCCGACAACAATTCAAAGTTGCATTCTTAGTATCAATTGCCGTCCCATTTATGGGACGGACCAATATGTAGAATGTATATTGGCTTTAGCCAAATAATAGTAGAAGTTTGGCTAAAGCCAAATCAATATTAATCATCTATTCCGTCGCATAAATGGGACGGCAATTGAAACAAATACATTCTTCATCATAGTTAATGCACGGCATTATTTCATTTCTGCCACTTAAACCTTATGACATACGAATTTATACAACAAATACGCTTACCTTTGTAGTCAAATCCTCAATACGAGCATTTTAAACTAAATTGGAACAAACATGACTTTTACAGACTTAGGAATTAACGATAATATAGTTCAGGCACTTCAGGAAAACAGAATTACAGAACCCAGCGACATTCAACTTCAGGCCATTCCACACATACTCACTTCGGGACAAGACCTAGTGGCCATAGCGCAAACCGGAACAGGTAAAACAGCTGCCTTTTGCTTGCCTATTCTCCAAACCATCGATCCTAAATTAGCAAAAATACAAGCACTGGTATTGGTTCCAACGCGCGAGCTCGGTCAACAGGTGGCGCGCGAATTCTTTCTCTTCTCCAAACACATGCCCCGCGTATTTGCCGAAGCAGTGTATGGTGGTACCCCTATCGAAGATCAAATTCAGAAACTGAAACGTGCCACACATGTGGTAGTGGCTACACCGGGGCGTTTACTCGATTTGTTGGACAGAAACGCGCTAAGTCTTCAGGATTTGAAGTATCTGGTACTGGACGAAGCCGACGAAATGATCAACATGGGCTTTAAATCGGAAATCGATCAGATTTTGGAGTCTTGTAAGCGCGGTATCACCAGCATGTTGTTTACAGCTACCATGCCCAATGACGTAAAACAATTGGTACGTGAATACCTGCGTCCGAATGCTGTAGAGATCAGAATTAATGCCGAAGAGTTTGTCAATCAAAAAATTGATCACCAATATATTATTTACAAACAAGGATATAAGCTCGATTATTTAAAAGCATATTTATCGCAACGACTCGATCAGCGGGGAATCATGTTTTGTCGCACAAAAGTAGCAGCTAAAAAACTGGCCAAACAATTAGCCGGTTTTGAAGTGGTGGCTGATGCCTTGCACGGTAACTTAAACCAGGAAATGCGCGACAAAGTAATGCGTGGCTTCAAAAAAGGTAGAATCAACCTGCTGGTAGCTACAGATATTGCTGCTAGAGGTATCGACGTGAAGGATCTGGATTATATCATTCACTACCATTTGCCCGAAAAAACAGAGCAATATACCCACCGAAGCGGTAGAACAGCCCGTGCCGGTAAATCGGGAAACTCAGTATGCCTGGTCAAAACAGAAGATATGCCCGAAATCAAAAATCTGGAGTCGGAGCTTAAGATTCAGTTTTCGGCTTTAAACATCGAACCCAAACCCGAACGTCCAAGTGCCCCGGTTACTATCTATATGAACATTGGTTTTGGACAAGGTTTTACGAAGGGCAATGTCTCCGATTTCTTAGTGGAAGAAGCAGGACTTAATCTCTCGGACATTAAAAACGTGGTGGTTGAGGACAATCGCTCCTACTTTGACATTCCACAAAAATACCAGCAACAGGTTTTCTTGAACCTGAAAGGGTTTAAACTTGCTCACCGTAATTTGAAATTCACCTTAGACGGCGCAAACAGTAAACGAAACATTTACTAGCATGAAACCGGCACGTAATAGAATAGGCTATCTTATTTCCATGGCTATTGTTATGGTACTGGGTCTTTCGTCGAGAAAATACGCCGGCTATCTGCCCGAATATATCAATACCTATCTCGGCGATGCACTGTGGGCGGTAATGATCTATCTTTTTGCAGCACTGCTTTTAAAGGACCGGAAACCGTCGCTAATAGCGCTACTCAGTTTATTGTTTTGCTACCTCATTGAAATAAGTCAACTCTATCACGCCCCATGGATTGATGCTATCAGAAACACCCGTTTAGGAGGTTTAGTATTGGGCTTTGGCTTTCTGTGGACGGATATAATTGCCTACACGATGGGAATTGGTGTTATGCTGACAATTGAAAGCAGATACCTTTGGTTTAAACAAAAGAAGTAATATAAAGTGAGTTCAATCCATCACAATCTATTGCACAAAAAAACCTCTTGAATAACTTCAAGAGGTTTTTAAATTTTATATCAATCAGGAAAGTTGAATCTTATTCTTGATTCAAAGTTACACGTTTGAAACCAACACAAGTTAACTGTTTTTTCACAAGCAGTTCTTTTACTGTTATTTTTCCAGCTTCTTCACCGCCACCTTCGTACTTTTGTTCTAAAAGGGTATATTCTTTGTAGAATTTTGCCATACGTCCAGCGGCAATACTGTTTACTTTCTGATCTGGTAAAGTTGCAGATTTCTCTGCAGTAACTGTTGTTCTAATTTCGCGTGCTTTTGCAGCTTCCTCTGCAGTAATCCAGCCCTTAGCCATGTTTGATTCAATGTGGTTTTCGCTATCAACGTGAGCAGGATTGATGCCCGCTTTTTTTATCGCGACTTCAACTTCCTTTGCAACAAGTTCGGTTTTGGTTTTTTCGATAGCCACTGCAAGCTCGTTATCTTTTACTTTTTGAGGCACTTCAGATTCATCAATAGCCACAGGCGCCATTGCTGCAATATGCATCGCCATGCCACGTAAAGTTTCGTATTCGGCGTTTTCTTGAGCAACTGCCACCAATGTAGCAAGTTTGTTTCCCGGGTGAATATAAGCAGCAGTAGTACCACCCTGAACGAATTCGTAGTAGTCCAATTCCATTTTTTCACCTGTAATACCTGAACGATCAAGAATTACATCTGAAATAACGCGACCATCAATCGTCAAAGCTTTAAGTTCTTCGATTGTAGCTGGTTTAGTAGCCATGGCTACGTCAAGAATTGATCTTGTCAAAGCTACGAAATCTGCATTGATAGCTACGAAATCTGTTTCACATTTCAATGCTAATACAGCTGCAAATCCACCTTCAGCTTTAGCCAAAACGCAACCTTCAGAAGCTTCACGGTCGCTTCTTTTTGATGCTGTAGCTTGACCTTTTTTACGAATAATTTCAATTGCTTTGTCAAAATCGCTATTGGCTTCAGTGAGTGCATTTTTGCAATCCATCATACCAGCACCTGTCATGGTACGCAATTTTGAAATTTCTGCCATTGTTACTGCCATAATTATAAGTATTTTACGACTCTCTGTCCTATCTAAACATTAAGAGAGCTGTGAGTTATTAATATATTTGATATGTTTCTTCTTTTAAAGAATATTGAAAGACAAGAAAAAACGAGTTACAAGCTACAATAATTCATAACAGGTAACTCGTTTAAAAATATATAACCGTCAATTGTCACTGACAACTTTCAATTAATCTTATTCTTCTTCTTTGACGAATTTTTTGATCACGTTAGCGTTCAAAGCATCATCATCTTCTTTTTGAGTTCTTGGTTTTTTTGTAATTCTTGACTTTTTGTCTTTTGAAACAGGAGCTTCAGCAGCTTCAGTATCAATTTTTTCTACTTTACGTTCTTCCAAACCTTCTTGGATAGCAGCAACCATAGCGCCTAAAATTATGTCTACAGATTTTGTAGCGTCATCATTTGCAGGGATTACGAAATCAAGTCCGTTAGGATTTGAGTTAGTATCTACAATTGCAAAGATTGGAATACCCAAACGTTGAGCTTCTAATACTGCAATGTGTTCTTTCATCACGTCTACAATGAAAAGCGCAGAAGGAAGACGAGTCAAATCAGCGATAGAACCTAAGTTCTTTTCTAATTTCTCGCGTTGACGAGTAATTTGAAGTTTTTCGCGTTTAGAAATATTTTCGAATGTACCATCAGTCGCCATTTTGTCGATAGTGGTCATTTTTTTAACGGCTTTACGAATAGTAGGAAAGTTAGTTAACATACCACCGGCCCAACGCTCAGTAATGTATGGCATTCCAACAGCTAATGCTTTTTCTGAAACTACATCTTTAGCTTGTTTTTTTGTTGCAACGAAAAGGATTTTACGTCCTGATTTTGCAATTTGTTTCAATGCTGCTGCAGCTTCATCAATTTTCACTACTGTTTTGTGCAAATCGATAATGTGAATATCGTTACGCTCCATGAAAATGTAAGGAGCCATAGCTGGATTCCATTTGCGTTTCAAGTGACCAAAGTGGCAACCGGCTTCTAATAATTCGTCAAAATTTGTTCTAGACATTTTTTTTGTTTAAAAAGTTGTTTACATTCTGTTTAACTCAATTGCCGAGTAGCCTTCAATTTTACTTAGAGTCTCGACAATTTAGATACTAAACAATTTTCAGTGAACAGTAAACAGTCTACAAAAATTTGTAAACTGATAACTGATAACCGATAACTGATATTAACGTTTAGAGAATTGGAATCTCTTACGTGCTTTTGGTTGACCTGGTTTTTTACGCTCAACACCACGAGGGTCACGAGTCATAAATCCTTCAACTTTAAGTGCTGGTTTGTCTTCTGGGTTCATTTTCACCAACGCACGAGCAATTGCTAAACGCAAAGCACCCGCTTGTCCGTTAAATCCACCACCATTTAGATTTACTTTAATGTCGTATTTTTCAGTCACTCCCAATTTGGTAAGAGGTTGTTTAACCACAAATTGCAATAATGGTGACGGAAAGTAAACGTTTATATCGCGTTTATTAATGGTAATTTGTCCAGTTCCTTCGCTCACGAAAACACGAGCAACAGCCGCTTTTCTTCTTCCTAAGGCATTTATTACTTCCATACTGATTATTTAAGTGAGTTTAAATCTAATTGTTTTGGTTGTTGAGCTTGCATATTGTGTTCCGCACCTGGGAATACATATAAATTGCCCAAAAGTTTGTCTCCAAGACGGTTTTTAGGTAACATACCTTTCACCACTTTCTTGATAAGTTTTTCAGAACTTTTTTCCATCAATTTAGCTGGTGTAATTTCACGTTGTCCACCTGGATAGCCTGTGTGGCTTAGGTAGATGCGATCTGTCCATTTGTTACCTGTCAATTGTACTTTTTCTGCATTGATAATAATCACATTATCTCCACAGTCTACGTGAGGAGTGAAACTTGGTTTGTATTTTCCGCGCAAAAGTTTTGCAACTTTCGAACCCATACGCCCCAATACCAAATCGGTAGCATCCACAACTACCCATTCTTTCTGCACCGTTGCTTTGTTGGCAGAAATGGTTTTATAACTTAACGTATCCACTTGTTTAAAATGTTTTTGATTAATAATTGAGCCATTTTATTTGCTTCAATCGTATTTTGGAAGAGGCTAATCGGCACAAAATAGGATATTTACACACAACAAAACTGACCATTACACTGTGATAATAAACGGACTGCAAAAATACTGTTTTTCTTTGGATTACCAAACAATTAAACATCTTTTTTTTGAAGAGATATTTCCACTAGAAATTATGAAGCTAATTACTCAAAAAAAAATGCAAAATGGTGTAGCATTTATCATTATGAATCCTTAGATTTGCACATTATTAATTTAGACGTGTATACCGATAAAGATTTTTCCGATGCAAGCATTTGCAGCGTCATTAAAAGCTAAATACGTTTTGTTCGGTCAAACATTCACTTTAACTCACCAACATTGAAAAAAATATTTAAAGAAAAACCGTCACTGAGTATACAATATAAAACCAGTTTCTTGCTTGTTTTAGTTGTTGCATTTGTTGCATTCCTCACTCAAAAAGTGATAGGCTATATTGGCACTGCACTAACATTGTTGGTAGTCGTTTCGCTACTGGCAATTACATTCGAGATTATGCCCGTATTGCTTGCAGCCGTTTTAAGCGCATTGATACTCAATTTCTTTTTTATACCGCCACTTTACACCTTCCATATAGATAATACTGAAGACATATTACTCTTTTTAATGTTCATTGTAATAGCATTGATAAATGCAGTACTTACTAATAGAATACGAAAAGCAGAAAAAACAGCCAGAGATAAAGAAGAAAAAGAAAATTCAATCAGATTATATAACACGCTTTTAAATTCGCTGTCGCACGAACTAAGAACACCCATTGCCACTATTCTTGGTGCTGTAGACATTATAAAAGAGAACAGAGATAAACTTAGTGTTAAACAACGTGATGAATTATTAACTGAAATCGGAACGGCAAGTATCAGACTCAATCATCAGGTTGACAATTTACTCAACATGAATCGACTAGAGACAGGGATGCTAAAATTAAAACTCGACTGGTGCGATATAAACGAATTGATTTATTCTGTCATTCAGAAGCTTGATTTGAACACAAAAAAAAATAGTTTGAAATTCAAGGACAACGATCAGTTACCGTTGGTTAAGCTCGACAGCGGATTGATGGAGCATGTATTTTACAACATTCTGAATAACGCCATCCTTTATACCCCCGAATATTCAACCATAACGATTGAAGTTTCTTATAATAATGATATGCTCAAAATTGTAATCTCAGATGATGGCAATGGCTTCCCTGAATCTGAAATTTCGTTTTTGTTTGAAAAATTTTACCGACTGCCTCACACCAAAACGGGTGGTAGCGGTTTGGGGCTATCTATTTCAAAAGGCTATATAGAAGCACATAACGGCACTATTGTTGCCGAAAACAATATACCGACAGGTGCAAAATTCACCATGAATATACCTGTTGAAAGTTCATTTATAAATAATTTAAAGAATGAATAACGCTGAAATTTTAATTATCGACGACGAACCACAAATACGCAAACTACTGGAAATCACTCTCGAAAGTAACGACTACAGAGTATGGCAAGCTGCCACAGGCAAGGAAGGCATTTTAATGGCTGCCAATCATACGCCCGAGCTGATTCTACTCGACCTTGGATTGCCTGACAAAAGCGGACATGAGGTATTGAAGGAACTCAGGACGTGGTACAATAAATCGATCATTATCCTTTCAGTGCAAAATACCGAAAATGATATTATTACAGCACTGGACAATGGCGCTACCGATTATCTGACCAAACCATTCCGCACCGGCGAACTACTTGCACGCATTCGCTCATCGATACGCAGACATATGTCGGAAGAAAATAACAACCTGATTATCTGTGGTGAATTGCAAATTGACCTGGTAGCCAGAATAGTAAAACAAAACGACGAAATCGTCAAACTGACTTCCACCGAATACAACTTAATGGCTTTGTTTGCTAAAAACGAAGGACGTGTATTGACGCATCAATTTATTTTACGCGAAATATGGGGTTTTAATTATCAAACCGAGACACAATATTTACGTGTATTTATAGGTACGCTCCGAAAAAAGATTGAGCTAATACCCAATCAACCAAAGCATATCATCACTGAGAATGGTGTTGGATATCGTTTTACTTGACCTTTCTTTATAAAATCTTTATATAACTCACCAATTATTTTACTTTTTGCCAATATTCTTGTAGCTACTTTTGCCCCATAAAATATAGGAAAAATGGAAAAAACAAAAAGTGGTATTAAAAGTAAAGTTACAGCCGCCTCATTATTAGTTGCTTTAGGTATAATTTATGGCGATATTGGAACAAGTCCGTTGTACGCTTTGAGAGCAGTAATCGGACACAGATTGATTGATATGGATTTAGTTTACGGTGGTGTATCCTGTATTTTTTGGACACTGGTATTCCAAACAACAATCAAATACATTTGGCTGACACTCCGAGCAGACAATCAGGGTGAAGGTGGTATTTTCTCACTGTACGCATTGGTTGGAAAGTACAACAAAAAACTCGTAATGGTAGCCATATTGGGCGCCACAACCTTATTGGCCGACGGTATTATCACCCCTCCTATTTCCGTAGCTTCGGCCATCGAAGGTTTAAATTTGGTTCACGGTTTAGAAAACATTATAGTACCTGGAAATGGACTAACTATTGGTATTGTAATAGCGATACTTTCTATTTTGTTTTTCGTTCAACGATTTGGCACAGAAATAATTGGAAAATTTTTCGGCCCAATGATGGCTGTTTGGTTTACCATGCTTTTGGTTTTTGGAATTCACCAAATCGCTGTTCATCCTGATGTATTAAAAGCACTGAACCCATATTACGGGTATAATTTACTGGTCAATTATCCGAACGGTTTTTGGTTATTAGGTGCTGTCTTTCTATGTACCACTGGTGCCGAGGCTTTATATTCAGACCTTGGACACTGCGGAATTCGCAATATCAGAATCACATGGGTCTTTGTAAAAATAAGTTTAGTAGCTTGTTATCTTGGTCAGGCAGCCTGGTTAATGCATCTCGGACAACCATTTTTGAACGGTCGGAATCCATTTTTCGAAATTATTCCTCACTGGTTCCTATTGCCAAGTATTTTAATTGCAACTATGGCAACTATTATAGCCTCTCAAGCGTTAATTAGTGGTAGTTACACGCTGATAAGCGAAGCCATGAACTTAAACTTTTGGCCACGTATCACCGTGCGACAACCAACGGAAAGTAAAGGGCAGATATACATTCCAAGCGTAAACACCATACTTTGGTTTGGATGTATATTAATGATTTTATATTTCAAAGAAAGTGCACATATGGAGGCAGCTTATGGATTTTCCATCTCTATCACCATGTTAATGACGACCGTACTTTTGAGCTACTTCCTGATATTCAAATTACAATGGAAGAAAATCTACATTGTCGGTATTCTAATGGTATTTAGTACTATAGAGATTGCATTTTTTATAGCCAACGTGGCTAAAATTAAAGAACGCTGGATGTTCTTGTTCTTCGAATTATTTATATTTTTGGTTATGTATATCTGGTTTAACGCCCGAAGAATATCGAATAGTTTCACTAAATTCGTTGAAATCGGACAGTTCAGTAGCAAACTTAAAGAGTTAAGCGATGATACCTCAATTCCAAAATTCTCAACGCATTTAATTTATCTTACTAAAGCGAATAGACGTCACGAAATCGAAGAGAAGATTTTTAATTCAATTTTTGCAAAGAAACCAAAACGCGCTGATGTATATTGGTTTGTACATATTAATCGCACTGAACATCCTTACACATTAGATTATTCTGTATCGGAATTAATCGAAGATAAGTTGATTAAAATTGATATTAATGTTGGGTTCAGGGTGCAACCACGTACTGAATTATATTTCAAGAAAATAGTTCAGGAACTTATCGCCAATAAAGAATTGAATTTACATACCAGAACAGATGCAGCCTGCAAGTATAATAATGAGCCTGATTTCAAATTTGTAGTTATCGAAAAATTCCTTTCAGTTGAAAATGAATTTGGTCTGCGTGAAGGAATGTTACTCAAAGGATATGTCTATTTAAAACACATGGGACTAAGGGATATTCAGGCATTTGGGTTGGATAAAAATGATGTTGAAGTAGAGCATATTCCACTCATCTATCATCCGGTAAACAATATCGATTTACATAGAATTGACAGTAATTCAAACATGAAACTCAGTTAAAAATCAACATTATGAAACTAAAAATCAGAACAAAAGTTCTTCTTGGAATTCTCTTTGTTTTTGTGGAGTTTGTTATCATTGGATTCTTGAGTATGTATTATGTCTCCACACTAAAATACGGCTCGGAGCTAATGATTAAAAACAATTACCGATCGGTTGAGTACTCTGAGAATATGATTCAATCGTTGGATGAAACCAACACTGCTGTCAACTCATTGTTTTTAAACAAACACTATCAATACGACAAAGAGTTAGTGGCCGGTTCTTTCGATAAATTTGAAAAGAATCTTCAACTGGAAGAGAAAAACATAACTGAATTAGGAGAAAAAGAATTGGTACAATCTATCAAGGAGAAGTACACAAGGTACAAATCACTGGTTTTAGGACAAAATATAAATTCGATACCCGACAAGGTGAATTTTTACACCTTCAATATTTTGCCGCTTGTCAATGATCTCAAAGCGCAGATATTCTCTGTTTCGACGCTTAATATGCACTCTATTGTTCAGAAAAATGAGAAATTGAGCGAGATGGTGAGTCACATCTACAAAACGCTATCTATTTTACTCACATTTTGCTTGCTGATAACAGCTTCGTTTCTGTTTAATTTTCCGAACTATATTGCCGGACCGATTAAACGAATTACAGAAAACGTCAAGGAAATTGCCGATAATAATTTTAGCAGTAGAATAAGAATATCGACAAACGATGAATTCAAGGAATTATCAGAAGCAATCAATGATATGGCCGAAAAGCTTGAAACAAACTACAAGCACGTGGAATTTCATCCTCCGGTTATGAGCGCTCCTGAGATAGACGAAAATGAGATTTTACACAATATACAGGGGTTACTCGAATCAATACGACCGGTTATTGAGTCTATTTCAAAAAACAGTGGCAACAAAAGTCTACTGCAACAATCGGACCTACTAAAAGAAATTGAATATGAATTGTCGAAAGCTATTAAATCTTAAATAAATCAAGCAATTATATAAAAAGCGGAGGCCGATTTGTGTTATACAAACCGGCCTCCGCCTTTTTATTCCTGGGCAACTTCATTACGCTTCACCACCACCAAAACCCATTGGTACCGGGGGCAGAAAACCATTATCAGCTATTTTAATCTTCCCATTTTGCTTTTCGAACTTAGTGATATTTTCTTGCAATGCAAAAAGCAACCGTTTTGCATGTTCCGGCGTTAAGATAATCCGCGACTTCACATTGGCTTTGGGAGTACCCGGCATAATGCGAATAAAATCGACTACAAACTCGGATGTAGAATGCGATATTATGGCCAGATTAGAATAAATACCTTCGGCTATTTCTTCCGATAGTTCAATGTTTAATTGATTGTCTTGAAGTTCCATAAAGAATTAAATTAGAAGTTGTAAATCGTGTATTTCCTACAAAGTGTTGTATTGAAAAAATCCCGACAATCGTTAGATTATCGGGATTTTCAGTGCGGCTGAAGGGACTCGAACCCCCACGCCTCTCGGCACCAGATCCTAAGTCTGGCGCGGCTACCAATTACGCCACAGCCGCATGCTGTGTAATTCGAGTGCAAAGATACTATCTTTTTTCGTATCCGCAAGCACCGAACGTTTTTTTTCAATGCAAATATCGCATTTTTTTATTTAAGTCCTTCCTGAAAATTTCAAACTCACCCGACTTCAATTATTGCCTCAATGTCTTATCTACTCTCACTCCCGGGCTTATCAACACAGTATCAAGCAATTCTAAATGCGATGCTCGTATCGGATTGATGTCAATTCCGCCGCGACGGGTATACATGGCAGCAACCATCAGTTTTTCGGTATTAAAAATATCTGAGAAACGTTTATAAATCATTTCTACCACTTCCTCATGAAAATGGTTCTCTTTGCGGAAAGAGACGAGATATTCCATAATAGAACCAAGCTCTATTTCATGTTTTGTGGTCATTTCTACAAATAAATCACCCCAGTCGGGCTGATTAGTTACCCGGCAATTGGAACGTAACAAATCTGAACAAAATGCATACGAATGTAACTCTTCAGTCACAATGCTTCGAAGCAATTCCGGTGACTCAGTAAAACGTTTAAATTGAATGGATTCTTGTATTTCGACTGTCACTAAATCAGATAGATAGTTTTTCTGTAACTGAGGAAATGCCTGCTGAACTAGGCTTTCAGCACCAAACAATGTAACGCGCACCTCGGTTTCCAACAAAACGTTTAAATCTTTTGTAATAATTTTCTCTACTTTTTTCTCGGCTTCGACAATCGTCTGTCCAAAACTATCCATATTAAATGCATTGAGATAAAGCTTCAGCGATTTCGATTCTACTAAATATCTGCTATCAGCCGAATAAATCAACTTCATCACCCGGGAAACAGGTAAACCATTGTCAGTCAAAAACGAAAGTTCATAACAGTTCCATACATCAAAGCCTACAAAAGGTAGATTTTCGTCAGTGATATCGTATTGCTCTCTGTTCTCTGATCGTGGAATACGGAACAGGAGTTGCGCATCGTAATGCTCTGGAGTAGCAGCATTTTTACCAAGAACAGTATCGTTTATATTAAATTGCATAAATCGTTTTTTGATAAAAAAAACTTTTCCTGAGTCTGCGCTCAGGAAAAGTTTCTTTGTATTATAAGTTAGAACACCAAATCAAATATTGGTCTACATTTATTTTCAAGCCAAATAACTTCCTCATCAGTCAGACTTGGCGATAGTTTTCGAACAACCTCAGCATGATATTCATCAATCCACATTTCCTCGTCTTCATTTAATAAAGTTATATCAATCAATTCGCGGTCTATTGGGAAAAGAGTCAAGGTTTCAAACTTCAGAAATTGCCCAAACTCTGTTTTATAAGCAGGTACTACATGCACTAAATTTTCGATACGAATACCGTATTCGTTAGTACGATATAAACCGGGCTCATTGGACATAAACATACCAGCCTGCAAAACAACAGGATTCTCTTCTGCACGAATGCTCTGAGGTCCCTCGTGCACACAAAGAAAATGTCCTACTCCATGCCCAGTTCCGTGTCCGTAGTTTAAACCCAAATCCCATAAAGCTTTGCGAGCCAAGATGTCTAATTGAGTTCCACGAGTACCTACAGGGAATAAAGCCGTTGCCAATGCAATATGACCTTTTAAGACAAGTGTAAAATCAATTTGCTGTTGATCGGTTGGTTTTCCAAGTGCAACGGTACGGGTGATATCGGTAGTTCCATCCAAGTATTGTCCACCAGAGTCAAGTAATAATATATTTTCAGCTTTAAGAGTTGATTCAGTTTCGGGTTGTGCACTATAATGTACGATTGCACCATGAGCAGCATATCCGGCTATTGTTCCAAAGCTTTCTCCCATGAAATTTTCTTGCTCACTACGAAATTCGCGCAATTTTTCAGAAATAGAAATTTCAGACAGTTTTCCACTTTCCAAATTAGCTTCCAACCACATAAAGAAGCGGGTCAACGCCACACCATCCTTCACCATTGCAGAGCGTACTCCAGCCATTTCAACCTCATTTTTCACTCCTTTCAATTTAAAAACGGGCGACATAGCGTTACGAATAACACAAGCAGAAGGGATAGATTCGTACAAAGCCTGATTTAGCTTAGAACCATCAACAAACACAGATTCAGAAGGCTTAAGTTGCTTTAAACGATCATAAATTGCCTCGTACCTTTCAACGACAACTCCTTCATTTTTGAGATAAGAACTTGTTTCGGGGGTCAACTTTTCAGGAGCAATAAATAAAGTTGCTTTGTCATTCTCAATCAAAGCATACGATATTACTACAGGATTATAATTAACATCGTTTCCACGAATATTAAATAACCATGCAATGTCGTCCAGAGCTGACAAGACAAATACATCAGCATGCGCTTTTTGTAGTTCGGCACGTACCAAAGCTAGTTTGTCAACCGTGGATTTTCCGGCATATTTCACATTAAAGGTGTAGAATGGATTCAAAGGAATAGATGGCCGATCAGTCCAAACCGCATTAGGCAAGTCGATAGACATCAACTCCAGACCATTCATCTTCAACTCATTTTTCATTGAAGCATAACTATTCAGCGAAAACACTTGTGGGTTCACTCCTACTTTTTCTCCCGCTTTCAGTTGACTTGCCAACCATGGCAAAATGTCCAGTGTTTCAGGCAAACCTTGTTTCATAAGTTCTATGCCGGTGCCTTCGAGTTGTTCGGCTGCGTGAAGGAAATAACGTGAGTCTGTCCACAAACCAGCTCCGGTAAGCGTCACAACTGCAGTTCCTGCAGAGCCATCGAAGCCTGATATCCATTCGCGTTCTTTCCAATAATCAGCTATATATTCACTTGCATGTGGGTCAGTACCGGGGATTATACAGGCTGACACACCATGCTGTACCATGGCCTGACGCAAGCTTGAGAGATGTTTTAGTATTTTTTTCATTATAATAATTATAAAATTGACAATATGTAATGCAAAGATAGATATTTACGAAATAATATCACAAAAAAATGCAATTTTATTCAGTAAAGAATTTTTAGAACGCTTTATGTTGTTTCGCTGGTTCATTTTTGTATCTTTGCGAGTTCATTAATTACGAATCAGACTTATTAGCTTTGACTAAAAATAACAACATACACCCACCCGAAACATCAGAAATGGTAGAGGTCATCGGAGCTCGGGTTCACAACTTAAAAAACATTGACGTCTCCATTCCACGTGATGCTTTGACCGTAATTACCGGTTTGAGTGGCAGTGGTAAATCGTCATTGGCTTTCGATACCATTTTTGCAGAAGGACAACGCCGTTATATTGAAACATTTTCGGCCTATGCACGTAGTTTTTTAGGAACTATGGAGCGACCTGACGTCGACAAAATTACCGGCCTAAGCCCTGTTATCTCCATCGAGCAAAAAACAACTAACAAAAACCCACGCTCAACTGTTGGAACAACAACTGAGATTTACGATTTTTTACGATTGCTTTATGCCCGTGCCGGCGAAGCTTACTCCTACGTTACCGGCGAGAAAATGGTAAAATATTCCGAAGATCAAATTGTTGATTTAATCTTACAGGATTATGAAGGTAAAAAAACATATTTACTGGCGCCATTGGTTCGCGGTCGGAAAGGGCATTACAAAGAATTATTTGAACAGGTACGCAAAAAAGGATATTTACACGTGCGTATTGATGGCGAGATACGCGAAGCTACTCACGGCTTAAAACTTGACCGTTATAAAAACCATGATATTGAAGTGGTTATAGACAAATTGGAAGTGAGCGAAAAAGATCGCAAGCGGCTCAAAGAATCGATGCAAAAAGCCATGCAGCAAGGTAATGGCATTGTAATGTTGTTGGAAAAAGATACTGACAAAGCGCGTTTCTTCAGCAAAATGTTGATGTGCCCTACCAGTGGTATTTCGTATGACGAACCAGCTCCTCATAATTTTTCGTTCAACTCGCCTCACGGTGCTTGTCCACGTTGCAAAGGACTTGGCTTTGTGAACGAGATTGACATGGACAAGATTGTTCCTGACAAAAAACTCAGTATCTATCAGGGAGGTATTGCACCCCTTGGAAAACATAAAAGCAGTACTATTTTTTGGCAAATTGAAGCCATTCTTGAAAAATACGAATGCACACTCAAATCGCCGATTGCTGATATTCCCGACGAAGCAATAGATGAAATAATGAATGGCACCGATGAACGATTACAAATTAAGAATCAGTCACTTGGCACCAACTATTTCTTGAATTACGATGGCATTCTGAAATACATCGAAATGCAAGCTGATACAGGCGCATCTGCTACCGAGCAAAAATGGGCCAATCAGTATTCTAAATCAATTGCTTGTCCCGAATGCAAGGGTGCTAAACTCCGCAAAGAATCTCTGCACTTCCGTATGCATGACAAAAACATTGCCGAATTATCAGCAATGGATATTGTTGAATTATCGAAATGGTTGGAAAATGTAGAGCAATTCTTATCGGAGAAACAAAAAGCGATTGCGGTTGAAATTTTGAAAGAAATTCGTACCCGATTGCAGTTCCTGCTTGATGTTGGATTGACTTATTTATCCCTAAATCGCAGTTCTCAATCACTTTCTGGTGGTGAAAGTCAGCGTATTCGGTTGGCTACACAAATCGGATCTCAACTGGTAAACGTGCTTTATATTCTCGATGAGCCTAGTATCGGACTGCATCAGCGCGACAATCAACGGTTGATTCGCTCGCTGAAACAATTGCGTGATACGGGCAACTCTGTGATAGTGGTTGAACACGACAAAGATATGATGATGGCTGCCGATTATGTGGTAGACCTTGGACCTCACGCCGGACGACATGGTGGTGAGGTAGTATTTGCCGGCACACCACAGGAAATGCTGAAGGCTGATACACTGACTTCTGCATATTTGAATGGAACAAAAACAATTGAAATTCCGGATAAAGTTCGTCCCGGAAACGGTTTGAGTCTGACCATAAAAGGTGCTAAAGGGAACAATCTAAAAAATGTAAATGTAACCTTTCCACTTGGGAAAATGGTTTGTGTAACCGGAGTTTCTGGAAGTGGAAAATCGACATTGATTAATGAAACTCTTCAACCCATTCTGAGTCAATATTTTTACCGTTCGCTGCAAGATCCATTGGAATACAAAAGTTTTGAAGGAATAGATAATATTGACAAAGTAGTGGAAGTAGATCAGTCACCGATTGGGCGTACTCCGCGATCAAACCCAGCTACTTACACCGGTGTTTTTTCGGACATCCGTAACGTATTTGTAACCTTACCCGAAGCAAAAATTCGTGGTTATAAACCCGGACGCTTTTCGTTCAACACGGCGGGAGGTCGCTGTGAAGCATGTGGCGGAAATGGATATAAAACCATAGAAATGAATTTTTTGCCGGATGTTTACGTACCTTGCGAGAGCTGCGATGGCAAACGGTACAACAAAGAGACCCTGGAAGTACGTTTCAAAGGGAAATCAATAGCCGATGTGCTGGCAATGACCATCAATCAGGCAGTAGAATTCTTCGAAAATCAACCGTCAATTCTCAACAAAATAAAAACGTTGCAAGATGTTGGATTGGGTTATATCAAACTCGGTCAGTCGAGTACAACTCTATCGGGTGGTGAAAGTCAACGTGTGAAATTAGCCACCGAGCTTTCAAAACGTGATACCGGCAAAACTTTGTACATTTTAGATGAACCAACCACCGGACTGCATTTTGAAGATATCAGAGTGTTGTTAGGCGTATTAAACAGACTGGTAGACAAGGGTAACTCGGTGATTATCATTGAACATAATATGGATGTTATCAAAGTTGCCGATCATATTATTGACATTGGCCCCGAAGGAGGAAGTGCAGGTGGCTATGTAATTTGCACGGGCACTCCACAAGAAGTTGCCAAGAATAAGAAAAGTGAAACTGGGAAATTTTTGAAATTAGAATTAAACTCATAACGGTGAGAATGGCGGTAAAAGGTAAACTTGCATTTCACTAATCTTTTTATGTATCTTTGGACTCCTTTTCAAACAATTCTTAAATACTAAATTTAACTCACAAATATATGTACTCAAAATTACAAACTGTACTATTTGGACTAGGAGTATTTGCCGTATTCACTACTTTTGCAGTTGCATTAAGATATTTTACGAGTAGTATACCTCAAAACTTAGAATATTTTGGAATTATCTCGAAAAGTGATATTGTATTGGGATTAATTGTGGCTTTGGTAGTTACATTTAATCATGAACGAAAAAAGAATTCGAAGCACTGAATAAATTCACTTTCGAATTTTATTAAAACTGGAATTATACATTAATGACTGAAATTATACACTATATTATCGGATTTTTATTAGGGGAGCATATCTCGCCCGAAATAATCAAACAAATAGGTTATACCGCCAATTCTAAAGAGTTTAACAACTATAAACTTGTGATTGTGCCATCTCATTTCTTCGATAAAGAAATATATGGTACGGAACAATCGCTACCCACATTACCCTTAAAAATATGGGAAGAAACACCCATTCTTTTTGGTCAGGCTAGCTCCGAAACGATTGGAGAAACATTGGTACTGCATGCTGATTTAGTGGCAAGTACCTATTTTCTAATTTCGCGATACGAGGAAATGGTTCGTCGGGATATCAGAGATGAACATGGCAGATTTAACGGCAAAGAATCATTGCCTTACAGAGCGGGATTTATCGATTCTCCTTTGGTTGAAGAATACGGAAAACTATTGCGCGATCAACTTCGACTTATTGGTTGCGAAGTTGTTGAACCTCCTAAAATAATCAAAAAAGTTTATCTTACACACGATTTAGATCAAATAGCACACTTCCGAAACATTCGTGGGTTTATGGGTGGATTGTTGCGCGGCATACGTTGGCCAAAAGAAGGTAACAAGGCCATCAGAAGCTTTTTTGGTGGATTAAAATACGACCCATGGTACACTTTTCCATGGCTGTTTAATGTTGATAATTCAGCTAAACGATCGTTGGGAGCCGACAGATGTGAATCGGTGGTATTTATCAGAGCCGGAGGAGGTTTGCGCAAGGAAGATCAACCGATTATGCTGTTTCACACTCCCGATTTTCAAACGTTTATGAAACTTTGCAGAAAAAAGAATGTTGTTTTTGGACTCCATTCGAGCTACGAGGCCGGCATTACTCCTTCCAGAATCACGGATGAAAAGAAGCATCTGGATAAAATTATCAAAAAGAAATCTTATTATAGTCGTAGCCATTTTTTAAACACCCGTGAACCGGAAGATATGCAGGCATTAATTGATGCCGGAATAACGGACGATTTCACACTGGGGTATGCAGGCATAGCCGGATTCCGGTTAGGAACCTGCAGAGCAGTTCGCTGGATAAATCCTAAAACACAGCAACTCACATCGCTGACATTACATCCACTAACCATAATGGACGGTAGTTTGACCGACAAACGATACATGTTTATGAATGCACATGAAGCATATGAATATTGTGTGCGATTGATCAATATGGTAGAAAACTGGAATGGCGAATTGGTATTGCTTTGGCACAACACATCGGTAGAGGACACTCCGAAATCGTATCACCGAAAGTTATACAAAGATGTTATCGATCATTTGAAAACCAAGTAATATGCAGAAAACGGCTATCGTATGTGTTAGCAATGATTTGAGCACTGACCAACGTGTTCATAAAACCTGCCTGACACTTCAAAAGTGCGGTTACTGGGTCGTTGAAGTAGGTCGGTTGCTCCCCGACAGTATGCCGTTGGAACGCCCATATTTCGTGTTAAGGAAAAAACTAAGGTTCCGCAGTGGACCATTGTTTTATGCCGAACTAAACATCCGTTTTTTCTTGTATTTACTGTTTGCGGAAGTCGATTTAATTTTTGCCAACGATCTGGACACGCTTCCGGCTGCATTTTTAGCTGCAAAACTCCGCAACAAAAGATTGATTTACGACACTCACGAATATTATACAGAAACACCCGAACTCGTTCATCGCCCGGTAACACAAGCCATCTGGAGAGCGATTGAGAACTTTATATTTCCGCGTCTTACAGACATTATTACTGTAAATGAATCTATTGCCAAACTTTATGGCGATAAATTCAACAAAACGGTACATGTCAGTCGTAACATTCCACTAACATTTACACCAGAGATTTTAAAAACCCGCAGGGAACTAAATTTACCCGAAAACAAGCGAATTGTAATTCTGCAAGGAACAGGTATTAACGTACAACGTGGAGCCGAAGAAGCGGTTTTGGCGATGCAATATCTTGAAGATACGGTGTTATTGATTATTGGAAATGGAGATGTTTTTGCGATTTTGAAGAAAATGGTAGAGCAATATAACTTGCAGGATAAAGTCATGATCAAGCCTAAAATGTCGTTCGAAGAACTGCGGCAATACACTATGAACAGCGACTTAGGACTGGCAATCGATAAAGACAGCAACCTGAATTATCGTTTTTCGCTTCCCAACAAATTATTTGATTTCATACATTCCGGCATTCCAACGCTTTCGTCCGGATTAGTGGAACTTAAACAAATCATCGACAAATATGACGTTGGCTATTACATTCAAAACCATGACCCAAAACACATTGCAACTGTTATCGAAGAAATCTTTGCTGACGAAACGAGGTACAAGGCCGTAAAACAAAACACAGCAAAAGCAAAAATGGAATTGTGTTGGGAGAAAGAAGAAAAAGCACTTGTATCAGTGATCAGTCAGCAGTAAACAGTTATCCAAAATTATTCAAAGGTTTATATTGATATTTAGCATTAAATGATTTCAATTTTAATCCCCACATACAATCACAACGTTACCCGTTTGGTGGCAGATCTTCACCAACAGGCACTGGAAACCTATGTCGATTTTGAAATTATCGTGGTAGAAGATGGGTCTACTCTATTTATTGAAGAGAACAAAGCAGTTGCTAATTTTGAATTTTGTCGGTATATTATTCTCGATAAAAATACTGGCCGGTCGGCAGTACGGAATAAGTTAGCCGACGAGACCCGTTACAATCATCTGTTGTTTATTGATGGCGATGCAGAAGTTTGTTCGGAGTATTTCGTGGCGAAATATGTTTCGTTCTGCAAAGAGGAATGCGTAGTAATGGGCGGAACAACTTACGATGTTAATGAGCATGATCCCCGTTATTGCCTTCGGTTGAAGTATGGCCGTGAACGAGAAGCCAAATCGGCGATAGAACGATCAAAACAAAGTACTTATCACAACTTTTCCACTTTCAATTTTCTTATTTCCACATCACTTTTCAATCGCATTCGTTTCGATGAAAGTATTCGTGGTTATGGGCATGAGGATACACTTTTTGGGCATCAATTACATGAACTGGGTTGCGAATTTATACACATCGAAAATCCGCTTATCCATAAAGGATTGGACAACAACGAGACTTTTATCCGCAAAACAGAAGAAGGCACCCGCAATCTTTTCCTACTTTATCAAAGCGGCAACTATCCGTTTTTGACACACGAATCTAAATTGCTCCACAGCTTTGTACAACTTAAAAAAGCAGGACTCACACGAGTATGTGCAGCTGCATATGATGTATCCAAAAGTTATTTGATTCGCAATTTATTCAGCCCATCTCCTTCCCTCCGCCTCTATGATATTTACAAGCTCCTTTTTATCTGCAAAACATCATTGGCAAAATGACAAGTTGGCAGTGAAACGGCTAAACTTTTAGGGCGGAAAATAGTTATTTATGTCATAATTGACACGATTACGCATTGGCACAAAATTAGCAAAGACAGACTTCGTGGAATTCGCGCACCGTTACATCAATATTCTTTGTGTGCTATTATTTCCTTTGGCAGTAAAACTTTATAGTAAAACAATATATTAATCAATTAAAAACTGAAAACATGAATATTAAACCTTTAGCCGACCGAGTGTTGGTACAACCCGTAGCGGCAGAAGAAAAAACAATCAGTGGAATCATTATTCCCGATTCAGCAAAAGAAAAACCTTTGAAAGGTGAAGTAATAGCAGTAGGTAACGGAACAAAAGATGAAGAAATGGTGGTTGCCGTTGGTAATACTGTGTTGTATGGTAAATATGCCGGACAAGAACTGGAATGGGAAGGCGTGAAGTATTTGATTATGAAACAATCGGATATTTTAGCGATTATCTAAACAGAGCTAAGAGGCAAGAAAGTAAGAGCTAAGTAATTTGGATTATCAAAACTTAGCAGTTCAAGACTCATTACTCATAATATAAAAAAAAATAACTGTGTACTTGTTTACTTGTCTACTCGTTTACTAAAAAAACCTGTAACTCGTAACTTGTAACTTGTAACTAAAAAAAGATATGTCAAAAGAAATTTTATTTAATCTTGATGCTCGCGACCAATTGAAAAAAGGGGTTGATGAGTTGGCTAATGCTGTAAAAGTAACGCTGGGACCAAAAGGTCGTAATGTAATTATCGAGAAGAAATTTGGTGCACCGCACATTACCAAAGATGGTGTAACCGTGGCTAAAGAAATTGAATTGGAAGACCCATTTCAAAATCTTGGAGCACAGTTGGTAAAAGAAGTTGCTTCTAAAACCGGCGACGATGCAGGTGATGGTACTACAACTGCTACCGTTCTTGCTCAATCTATCGTAAGCGTAGGTATGAAAAACGTGGCTGCCGGAGCTAATCCAATGGACTTGAAACGTGGTATCGACAAAGCGGTGATTGAAGTGGTAAAAAGCATTGCTTCTCAAGCTAAAGTGGTAGGCGACAACTACGATCAAATTGAACAAGTAGCTTCTATCTCTGCTAACAACGATGCAGTAATCGGTAAATTGATTGCCGACGCTATGCGCAAAGTTTCGAAAGACGGTGTAATCACTATCGAAGAAGCAAAAGGTACCGACACTCACATTGAAGTGGTAGAAGGTATGCAATTCGACCGCGGATACATTTCGCCTTATTTCATTACCAATACAGAAAAAATGGAAGTGGAAATGGAAAAACCATATATCCTTATCCACGACAAAAAAATATCGAACCTGAAAGAATTGCTTCCTATCCTGGAACCAGCTGTTCAATCGGGTCGTCCGTTGTTGATTATTGCCGAAGATGTGGATAGCGACGCGTTGACTACCTTGGTGGTAAACCGCTTGCGTGCTTCGTTGAAAATCTGTGCTGTAAAAGCTCCGGGATTTGGCGACCGTCGTAAAGAAATGTTGGAAGACATTGCAATCCTTACTGGTGGTATCGTTATTTCGGAAGAAAAAGGCATTAAACTGGAACAAGCTACTCTCGAAATGTTGGGAACTGCTGATAAAGTAACCGTAAACAAAGACAATACTGTAATTGTAAACGGAGCCGGAGAAAAAGAAGCTATCGCTAACCGCGTAACTCAAATCAAAGCGCAAATTGCTGCTACCACTTCGGATTACGACCGCGAAAAACTACAGGAACGTTTGGCTAAATTGGCCGGTGGTGTTGCTGTATTGTACGTTGGTGCTGCTTCGGAAGTAGAAATGAAAGAGAAAAAAGACCGCGTAGACGATGCACTTTGTGCAACCCGTGCAGCTATCGAAGAAGGTATTGTTCCAGGTGGTGGTGTGGCGTATATCCGTGCTATCGATTCGTTGAGCAACATCAAAGCTTTCAACGATGACGAACAAACAGGTATCGAAATCATTAAACGTGCTATCGAAGAACCATTGCGTCAGATTGTTTTCAATGCTGGTAAAGAAGGTGCAGTAGTAGTTCAGAAAGTGCGCGAAGGCAAAGACGACTTCGGTTACAATGCTCGCACCGATGTGTACGAAAACTTCTTTGCTGCTGGTGTGGTTGATCCGGCTAAAGTTTGCCGTGTGGCACTTGAAAATGCAGCTTCAATTGCAGGCATGTTCCTTACTACCGAATGCGTTATCACCGAAAAGAAAGAAGATAACGCTGCTCCACAAATGCCTATGGGTGGTGGAATGGGTGGAATGATGTAAATCAATTGACAGTTGATAGTTGACAGCTTATATTTTGTTTGCCGTCAACTGAACACTATATCACTGATAACTGTTTTAATGATAACTGTAAAAGAACTATCTTCCCGCAGGCGCAACCCTGTGGATACTATATATAAGCCAAACCCCTTGTCACTTTCGAGTGACAAGGGGTTTTTGGTTTAAATTCTCCAAACGGAAAATAAAATTTATTGCTTGTCAAGCAATATAATCATTTTCCCGAATCACCATAAAAAGTTCCGCGCCCATGAGTTCCGACATAAACGCGTCCGTATATTTTCGGATCACCGGTAATTTGAAGTATCAATCCCCATTGATGTTGATCGTCATTAATGCGAACCCAGGTTTTAGCCGTGTCGTCGGAGCGAAAAATTCCACGAAGTCCATTTACAACACCAACCAGGTATAGTGCAGCATAGTTAGCATTAGGTGCCGCCTTTCCAAAACCGAATGCATGTATTTCCTGAACACCTTCAAGTTTAATAAATTGTTTTCCGCTAACTGTTGAATGATACAGTCCGTCAAATGAAGCAATCCATAGATCACCTTCTTTACCGGGAGCCGCGTAAATACGATCTTGTCCACCTCTTGAATCTCCACGGTTGCCTCTGTGTTTAGGTAATCCATCAGATAAATTCAAGACCTCTTCTGTGAAATTAAGTCCTTTGTCGTTACTGACAAACAACTTTCCTTCAAACAGGGAAATAGCATAGAATTTTGTTGGATTGACAGGATCGGCAATAACTCGTGTATCATCCGGAATACCTTTACATTCAATCCAACTTGCACCTTTATCCGAAGTAGCATAAACCGGGATTAGTTTTTGTGAGCGATTGCCCGAACCATAATCGCCCCGAACAGGAGTTGGTGCCCAAATCCAGGTTGCTCCATCGGCTGAAACGGCGATATACCCAAGGCTACTTTGCGACGTAGGTATAGAAGTGGGTTGCCAATTCTTCCCAAAGTCGGTAGAATAAGCTATATTTTCATGTATATTATCGTTCGAAGATCTACCTACACGAACAATAATTTCAGGATTATTTGCGGCACAAGCCACGCCATTTGTATTATTAAAGCGAGGATTGTCAAAACTTCCCGTGGCTGGTTTGTCTAAATTCCAATGCACAAAACCACCGTAATCACCGATTGCAGTAATCACCGACGCACCTTTGGATGGGCTAAGCAATTCGAGTGCTACCGTTTCTTCAACTCCGGTAGTCATCACACTCCATTTTGTCGGTTTACCTTTGTCCATATCGGTCAGGTTAAAGGTTTCATGCCCGCCATAACCGGTTGTAAACATTGCATGATCGGAATTAGAAGGATCTATTTCAATATCAAACAACCAGTGAATGCCGGTTTTTTGAACATAAGGTGCGAGGGAATAGTCGTAAGTTCCACCACCTGCAAATACCTTTGCCCAGGTTTTACCTCCATCAAGACTGCGGAAGATTTCTTCTCCTTTTTCAATTCTATATCGGTTATACGAGCTCACGATAAGTACTTTCGGATTTCTCGCATCAACCGAAACGGCAGCGTAACCAAAAGCCCGTGTTTTTGGATCAGGTTTATCCGGTGTAATTTCTGTCCATTCATCAGTTTTTGTATTCAGTTTCCACACTCCTCCGTTGGTCATTTTAGTAGGACCAGGAGCATCTCCATAGGTTATAAACAGATTTCCGTCGGAAGCAAGCACCGCGTGAGTCGGACGATATTGAACCGGTTGTTTGGGAACCGGCTGCCAGGTTTTACCACCATCGGTACTTCGAAACAAATTTTGATGATTCAAAAGTGATACTCCCACATAAATCGTGGAACTAGCTTTACCGGCTGTTCCGCTTCTCAGATCAAAAATTGTAAAAATAACTCCGCTTCCCTTATTCATTCTAATCCAACGCATAATGCTATCCTTATCACGCATAGACGTAGGAGAATTTTCAGTAATATCCGGAAAGTTTTCTACTTTATTCCAGGTCACTGCGCGGTCGGTACTTCTCCAAAGTCCGGCATGACGTGTGCCTACATAGAGAATATTCCCGTTGTTTGGATCAACAGCCATGCGTTCGCCATTGCCGCGACCATCTTCGTTGCCACCCATTTTGAACGGGACATTGGTGCGCTGAAAAGTTTTGCCGCGATCATCGGAACGAAGAATTGCTCCGTTTGGGGAACGATCGTTGGTATAAGTTCCGCATGAAAGGAAAAGTCTGTCGGGATCGGAAGGGTCGAGGGCAATGCTCTCAACTCCCATCAGGTTAACATCTTCGTAAGACACCCAATCCAACAAGGGTTCCCAACGCAAGGTTGCCGGATCCCGGCGATAAGCACCGCCCATGTCGGTACGACAATAGCACAAATCTTTGGCTGTAGGATGAAAAACGATTCCGTCAACAAATCCACCTCCTACCATTTGAACATTTTTCCAGATATAGGGTGTTGACGAAGGTTTCTGACTAAAAGTATCTGCATTTATGGCAAAGACCAACATGATACCTGCAAGACTGATTCTAAAAGACTTTGATCTAAGATATTTGTTCATATATTTAGTTGTAAATGTTCTTTCATTCTGTAACCGGAAAATCATTTTATATTTGCACATCCACTGCAAGGAACAAAGTTAAGCAAAGTTTTCAAAAATGACAGCTAAACTAACGCAAAGTTAGCCCTCAGACGCAACTCTGTGGACAACTATATATAAGCCAAACCCCTTGTCGCTCTCGAGTGACAAGGGGTTTTTGGTTGGACGTAAACTCAATTTATTACAAAAAAATCGGCTGAATTTCTTTATAGGAATTCAGCCGAATTAGTCATTATCTTATCGTCTATTACTTTTCATCAATAATCTCTTAAACGCATTAGCCTTACTGCGTACATTTTGTACACCATCATCATCTTTAAAATACATCCATTTAAAATCTGAAGGAATAGTATTCGACATCCTCATTGTTACATCACCTGTGGTTTTTGAAACTTTCTCTATTTTGAGAACTATCTCATTCCAACCTTTCTTATATTTTATATCATAAATAATAGTTCCCATAAAACCATCTACAGTTCCATCGCATATTCCTTTTTGTGTAACTTCTCTATCCGCATAAATAAACAATGATAATGCGACGCCCTGTAGCTTGGAAAAATCCAGAGTAATATCTGTTAGTAAAGTACTATCCAAAGTAATACCCGTTAATAAAGTACTATCCAAACCTGCCAGTAAAGTGCTATCCAAAGTAATAGTTATTAACGAATTAATACTCGAAGTAATATTTGTTCTCATCAATTCCCCTTTTTGTCCATTATGATAAGCAACAATATCAACTGGCTCGCTAATTAATGCCTCTGTGTCGCTAATTTGAACCCCATTCATTGCACCAATCTCTGAAAAGTAAGGTGTCTTAGGAATTGGTAATGTAATTGAGAAATCACCAACCTTCGACACTTTTGCAATAAAATCATCATTAAATGTGATTGATTCAGCCGGACTTGTTGCATAGTTTACAATCGTTCCACGAATAAACCCACTGGTTGTTATTGAACTTTCTACAGATGGTACGTTCTCATCTTTTCCACAACTGTAGAAAGCTACAACTAATATAAGTAAAACTACCTTGAAAAATGTTTTCATAACTAAAACGTTGATTTTTTTTTCGCCTATTCACAGGCTGTATTTCCCTACTCTACATTGGATTTTCGGGTTGCTCCACTTTCTTTATAAACGATAGGAGTGTGACTAAAAAAAGTTACACTCCTATTTAATTTAATTTCGCAACAAATATAACGAGTTAATTTGATATTGTCAACAATTTTGAAAGATATTTTTAAAATAATATGTATAAAACACGAAACTGTTATCGTCAAATGCAAGAAAGGCAGAAGTTGAAGAAATAAAGAACCGCTGACAGCATGCATGTAGCTGTCAGCGATGCAAGATGAACCAAAACCCCCTTGTCACTTTCGAGTGGCAAGGGGGATATTGGTGATTTATTGGACAGGTTGCGGCCTGCCCCGTACAGTTTTTTTTTACCACGCTCCTATTTCGTCAACAAACAGGGTGCTACTGCCACCTACTTTGGGGAAATCGAGTGGACTGTCGGGGGCTTTTTTCAGCACTACCTTCAGGAAGCGAACACGCATGGGCGGGAAAATGAGCAGCGGACGATACACTTCCCAAATGGGAGCGGTGGGGTGAGTCGTTGTATTATCGGCAATAAGATTATATTGTTTGCCGTCGAGCGATCCATACAATTGTATTTCGGGCGAAATGGCTGCTCCAAGGGCTGTGGCGTGAAGCATGCCTATCGAGAATTTCTCGATAGTAACGGAATTCAAAGCATAGGTACATTCAAAAATAATCTCGCAGTCGGCACCTTTACCCAACGACACCCACTGATTGGTAACTTTGGCATTGCCTTCCCTCCCATCGGTCAGCGCATTGGCATTGCCACCATCGTACCAACCGGTAGCTATATTTTTGGTATAAATCAGCCCCGTAAGTTTACTCACCACAAAGGAACTTGAAGTGACTTTACCTATCGTTTTACCGTTTACAAAAGCCGCAGCTGTAATTCTGACAGAGGCATCAATCACGAAGGGGCGAATGTACAAGGCATCAGTTAAAGTGGGTGTTTTGCCGGTGCTATTGTAATGAATTTGCACATCGGGCTGATCGCACAGCAAGGCTATTTGCAACTGCTTATTGGCAGTAGGTGTGGATTGAAACTGCACATCGAAAAATGCCCTGCAAAGATGTATATTCAATTTGTTTAAGCGTTCAAAGTCGGCCGACATGCGACCACGGAAGCTATCCCAGTTACGATTCTCTTTGCTTCCCCATACCACCTCCGCCATGGCCGACACACGCGGAAAAGCCATATACTCAACACGCTCGGAGGTAGGCATATATTCAGTCCACACATTGGCTTGCGCACCCAACACATGCTTGGCTTCATCGGCAGTAAGTTCGGTCGGAATAGGTTCATATTCATACACCATTTTCAGTGGCAAAAAACCGCCGATAGTAGTTGGCTCGGCAACAGGCTCTGCCTGATATTTATCAAGATAACAATTTGCTGCAGGAGTCATAATCACATCATGACCACTTTTAGCTGCTGCCACACCGCCCTGTATCCCGCGCCACGACATCACGGTGGCGTTAGGTGCCAATCCACCATCCAATATCTCGTCCCAACCAATAATTTGACGGCCTTTTGAATTGGCAAATTGCTCTATCCGTTCTACAAAATAGCTTTGTAGACCTTCTTCATTTTTTAAATTGAGGCGTTTGATAAGTGCCTGACAATCGGGGCATACTTTCCAACGATCTTTCAGGCATTCGTCGCCGCCAATGTGTATATATTTACCCGGGAAAATATCCATCACCTCGGTCAATACATTTTCCAAAAATTCAAAAGTCGTTTCGCGTGGACAATATACTTCCGGGAAAATGCCCCACTTGGTAGCCACTTTTATGGTCGAGTCCTGTGTACACGACAGGTAAGGATAAGCCGCGATAGCAGCTTGTGCATGTCCCGGCAGTTCTATCTCGGGAATCACAGTGATAAAGTGTGCCTTAGCATAGGCTACCACTTCACGTGCTTCTGCTTGGGTGTAAAAACCACCGTAGGGTTTACCGTCAAATTGCTGCGGATAGCGATCGAAATAATACCCTTCGAGCGTTTCGCTGCGCTTGGAACCCACCTCGGTCAGACGGGGGTATTTTTTTATCTCAATACGCCAGCCCTGATCCTCGGTAAGATGCCAGTGAAAAGTATTGAGCTTATGAATGGCCATGGCATCGATGTATCTTTTAATAAACGATACCGGAAAGAAGTGACGACCTACATCCAGATGCAATCCACGGTACGCAAATCGGGGCGCATCACTTATCAGCACGCAAGGTACCACCCAACGCTTTAGTATAGATCGTTTTTGTCCGTAAATATCCGTTGGGAGCAATTGATAAAGCGACTGTAAACCATAGAAAAACCCATTGCCCGCCTGAGCGCTTAATTTTATATTTTGCGGTGAAATTTGCAAATCATAAGCCTCCGTATTCAAATCTGGACTAGTTATCAACTGAAATATTATGGCATTAGATGCGCCCGTTTTGCTATTCCGTTGAACATCCAGCTTAATACCTGTTACCAAAGCAAATTGCGTGGCAAACTGCTGCGCCAGTTTCAATACTTCGGGCTTGTTGGGACAAAGAATTACGGTCTTTTTATTAAAAGTAAACATCCCAGTTTGGGGTATCAACTTTTGAGGATAAGGAATAATATTATATTCGTTTGCAATAAGATGGCTAAAACCGGTAGCACCCATTAGAAAGAAAAAACCGACAAAGATGCGTTGTAAAGATGAAGGTAATTTTATCATATCACTATTTGTTTTTGTATTTTGCTTGCACAAATATACGATATTTTTAATTGTTTATCTTAAAATACAGACTCATTATTTACATATTCAGTTATAGATTAACTATTTTGTAATAACTATGCAATCAGCATACAATTATATATAACTAAATATCAGCAATATAAAAACATAGCATCCACATGTAAAAAAAAACATTCGACAAAGTCGGTCAAAAAAGAATAATTCCTTACTTTAGTGGTCTGAAAACTAACATAAAAACAGTATGCTAATAATTGGAATTGCGGGCGGAACAGGATCGGGAAAATCAACTGTTGTTCGTAAAATTTTAGAGCGCTTGCCTCAGGGCGAAGTAGTTATTCTTCCTCAAGATTCGTATTATCGCGATAGCAGTCATCTCCCGTTGGAAGAAAGGTTAGAAATCAACTTCGATCACCCCGATTCGATTGAATTTGAGTTGTTAGTAAAACATCTGAAAGAGCTTAAAAAGGGCAAGACTATTGAACAACCCATCTACTCCTATCTCACTTGCACCCGCGCCACCGAAACTATTCCCATCGCACCCTGCCATGTAATCATTGTAGAGGGAATTTTGGTACTTACCAATCCCGAGTTGCGAGAGATGATGGACCTGAAAGTATTTGTCGATGCCGATGCCGATGATCGTCTGATTCGCGTTATTAATCGTGATATTGTGGAACGTGGACGATCGGTAAACAAGGTTATGGAACGCTACGAATGTACTGTAAAACCCATGCATTTACAATTTATAGAACCCTCTAAGCGCTTTGCCGATCTTATCATTCCGCAAGGGGGCAACAACCATATTGCAATTGATATTCTAACGAAATATATTCTCAGTCGGCAATTAGCAGAAAACATTTAGCAGTAATCAGTAATTGGCTGCCAAATAAAAGATACATGTTCGATAATTTGGCACCTATACCTACCGCTGCAATATACTGTAGTACTAAAAAGAGGATAGTTTCTAATAACTGCTTTTACTGTTTACTTATAACTGAAAATTATGTTGAAAAGCGACTTACAAAAAATCATGTTTTTGGACATCGAAACGGTGCCTCAAACCGCCGACTACTCGCAACTTTCGGATGCACTCGCTCACAGTTGGGACGATAAGTTCAAGCTGATTCAGGCACGCATGCCCGAGAAATACACTGACGAGACAACTGCAAGCGAAGCATTTAATACTAGCGCAGGCATTTATTCCGAGTTTGGGAAAATTGTTTGTATATCAGTTGGTTTCATTCATTTTCAGGGTGTCGAAATGCACATTCGCACCAAATCATTTGCCAGTGATGATGAGCGACAATTGCTCATTGAATTTACGCATCTTATTGCTAAGTTTTGCACCAGCAAAGAGCACACACTCTGCGGACATAACGTAAAAGAGTTTGATATTCCGTATATTTGCAGACGAATGTTGATAAATGGACTGGCTTTACCCACCATTTTTCAGATTTCCGGCAAAAAACCTTGGGAAATAAATTTCATCGACACATTGGAATTGTGGAAGTTTGGCGATTATAAAAATTACACATCACTCAAACTACTCACAGCTGTTTTTGGCATTCCGACACCTAAAGACGACATTGATGGAAGTCAGGTGGCAGAGGTATATTACAAAGAAAAGAACCTCAACAGAATTGCCACTTACTGTCAGAAAGATGTGCTCGCCACCGCGCAAGTTTTTCTGCGAATGAACGGGTTCGAACTAATTAAAGATCAAAATATAGAACACGTTCAAAACAGTTAACCATTTAAAGTTGATAATTGACAACCGCAACTATCAACTTTCAACTATGAACTATCAACTAATATCTATGCGAATCACAAACCACATCACGTTCCTTTTATTTTCTGTTTTTTTGCTGGCATCGTGCGGAGCAAAAAAAAAGGAGGTGGGTTTAGTGGCGCAAACTACCGATCTGAACGAGATTATTGAATCCGACACACTGCGGGTAGCAACCATGTACGGTTCAACCTCTTATTTTTTGTATCGCGACGAGATGATGGGATTCGACTACGAAATGGTGGGCAATTTAGCCAATCATCTGAAAGTAAACCTCAAAATCAATATCGCCAAAAACGAGGAAGAAATGACGCAGTGGCTTCGTGAAGATAAAGTAGACATAGCTTGTTATAACTTTATCGAGACCAAAGCATTGAAAGAGCAGTTTCAATTCGTATTGCCGCAGTCTGAGTCTTATCAGGTATTGGTTCAGAACATGAGTACCAATGTAATGTCGGATGTTTCAGATTTAGCAGGTAAAAGCGTTTATGTAAAGGCAAACAGTATTTTTCATCAACGCTTGCAAGCTATAAACGAGGAAATAGGCGGAACGATAAACATAGTTACCGCCGCAGACTCACTGTCAAACGAAGATTTGATTGACATGGTGGGCGAAAACAAAATTGATTACACTGTAGCATATCACAATATGGCTTTGCTTCACAAATCATTTTACCGAAATATAGATTGCCGTATGCCGGTTAGTTTTAGTCAGCATAACGGTTGGTTGATGAGAAAAGGCAATCCGAAATTACAAAAGACGATAGAAACATGGGAAAAGCTACCGGAAATTGTCGATTTACAATCTACACTTTTCGATAAATACTGGGACGAGAGCCCTTATTTTGCTCTCAAAAGAATAAGAATTCCGAAAGGTGCTATATCGCCATTCGATCATTTATTTAAAAGATATGCGCCATTAATCGGTTGGGAGTGGCAATTATTAGCTGCTTTGGCGTTTCACGAATCACGATTTGATGCTTCGGAAAGATCATGGGCAGGTGCTGCAGGACTTATGCAACTTATGCCTCACACAGCAACTAATTTTGGACTTGATAGCAAAACCAAATTGGATCCTGAAATGAATGTTGAAGCCGGAGTTCAGTATATCAAGAGCTTAAATATGACTTTTAGAGAAGTGACAGATAAAAAAGAACGGATTAAATTTATACTTGCTGGTTATAATTCCGGGCCTTCTCACATTCTCGATGCGATGGCTTTAGCTAAGAAACACGGTAAGAACTCCCAAATATGGTTCAATAATGTGGAATATTATCTTCTCAAAATAAGTGAACCTGAATTTTATCAGGATAAAGTTGTAAAATATGGATTCTATCGGGGCAAACTAACCGCGAAATATGTTCACGATGTACTCGAAACAAGAGAAAAATACATGCGAAGAAAATAAATACTTAATTTTATCGTTAAAAGTACGTAAGTACTGCAACGTTAGACAACAATATCTCATCTAATAATACAGTTATCAATTTTATGCCAAACAGTGAAATTATTTTAATCAGTATATCGGGTGATGACAAACCCGGAGTAACTTCAGCTATTACCGAAATTTTAGGAAAATACGATGCCACTATTTTAGACATTGGACAGGCCGATATTCATCACACGCTGTCGCTGGGTATATTGTTCAAAATGTCGGACAATGCGGCATCAGGACATATTTTGAAGGAAGTTTTATTTAAATGCTCTGAATTGAGTGTAAATGTTCGTTTTACAACGGTAAGCGAAGAAAGATACACCAACTGGGTAGGGCGCCAGGGTAAAGGCAGATACATTGTTACTATTTTGGGCAAAATAATCACTGCCAAACAATTATCTAAAGTAACAAAGGCTATCTCTGACCAAAATTTAAACATCGATTCTATCCGGCGTTTAACCGGTCGTCCAAGTCTGCAAACAGAGGACGAAAATTCGGTTCGGGCATGCATCGAGCTTTCAGTACGTGGTGAATTAGTTGATAAAAGTATACTGTCAGCGTTGTTTCTTGCTTATTCGGCCGAACTTGGTATTGACATTTCGTTTCAAAAAGATGATATGTTCCGCCGCAACCGCCGATTAATATGTTTTGATATGGATTCAACGCTAATCAAAACAGAAGTGATAGACGAGCTTGCCGATCGTGCAGGTGTAGGCGAACAGGTGCGAGCCATTACCGAAGCAGCCATGCGTGGCGAAATTGATTTTACCGAGAGTTTCAAACAACGGGTAGCATTACTCGAGGGATTGGATGAAAGTGTGATGGAAGAAGTTGCAAAAAACCTGCCCATTATGGATGGTGCCGAACGGTTAATGCACATCTTAAAAAAATGTGGCTTCAAAATTGCTATACTTTCGGGTGGTTTCACGTATTTTGGCAATCATCTGAAAAAGCTATTCGATGTTGATTATGTTTATGCCAACGAATTGGAAATTGTTGATGGTAAACTTACTGGAAATCATGTAGGCGATATTGTAGATGGAAAACGAAAAGCAGAATTGCTGAAGCTTATTGCACAAGTAGAGAAAATTGATTTGGAACAAGTAATTGCCGTGGGAGATGGAGCTAACGATTTACCAATGTTGAACTTGGCCGGGTTGGGAATTGCATTCCATGCTAAACCAAAAGTGAAAGCCAATGCTCAACAATCTATTTCTACCATTGGATTGGATGGCGTGTTGTATTTCTTAGGATTCAGAGATATTCATATTGATAGTTGACAGTTGGAGGTTGCTGGTTGTACCTTGCTCCAATTGAATACACTGAATAAGTGCATGACATAAATACAGTTGAAAAATTGCAACTCATGTCATGTACTAAAATGTAATTCAGAGGATTTATTTGTAATAAAAAGTAACGGCACAATTTATATAAAGCAACAAAAAAACAACCTGTAACTAATTAATTTATTATGAACAACCAAAAAGCAATTGTGATAGGCTCTACCGGAATGGTAGGGAAAGAGCTTGTCAAAAAACTAATTGAAAACGAACATTATTCGGAAATTATATCTCTGGTACGTCGGCCAAGTGGAGTTACAAATCCAAAACTCGACGAGCATGTTATTGACTTCGATCATCCGGAAACATGGAAGGAGTTGGTAAAAGGCGATGTATTATTTTCCACCTTGGGAACTACCATTTCAAAAGCAAAAAGTAAAGAAGAACAATTCAAGGTTGACTTCACATACCAGTACAATGTTGCCAAAATTGCAGTTGAAAACGGAGCTACAAGTTATGTATTGGTCTCCTCAGCAGGTGCCAATGCCAGTTCTAAAGGGTTCTACATGAGCATGAAAGGCAAATTAGATGAAGCAGTTCAGGGTTTACCATTTGAATACATCAACATCTTGCGCCCCAGTCAGCTTTCCGGCAAACGAACCGAAAAACGACTTGGTGAAAAAGTAGGACTATCGGTGATGTATGGTTTAAATATAATAGGACTGTTTAAACGTTACAAACCCATTAAGGACAAAAAAGTGGCGAAAGCAATGATTCATGCTGCCAGAAAAACTCATTCCACTATTTACACTCTCGACGAAGTTCACGAATTAGCAAAACAAGTCTAAACATTTCATAAATACCCAATCCCCACACTCCCGATTGGTTTATGGGATTTGTTTTTATGGTTCAAATTGCACCGGATTTGTATTAATTGCTAGAACACAAATAGTTATTACTACATAACTAGCTACAAAATAAATATATTTAAACATATTTCATTACAACGAAATTAAAAACCATCAACTAAATTTGCAAAGCATTTTAACCAAAAAGAAATATTATCATTCAAATACTCGTATATTTTGCTTTATGAATAACATTTATTTAAACAGTAATCATATCGAATAAGAAAAACTATAACTAAAATACGTCTTATGAGCATCCAAAAAGCTATTGTTCTTGGAGCTACTGGAACGGTGGGCAAAGAACTTATTGAAAAACTTATTGAAAACAAAAATTTCACGGAAATTATTTCCTTAGACCTCAAACCAAGCGGTCTAAGGAATCCAAAACTCACAGAACATATCGTTGATTTCGACAAACCCGAAACGTGGAAAAATGTGGTACAAGGCGATGTACTATTCTCCACATGGGGTAGTACTACCGTTGAGCAAGCTAAAACTAAAGACGAGCAATACGAGGCAGATTTTACCTATCAGTACAACGTCGCGCAGATAGCAGCACTAAATGGAGTTACAGCCTATGTGTTAGTTTCGGCAGCGGGTGCCAATGTCAATTCTAATGCATTATTTTTGAAAATGAAAGGAAAATTGGACAAAGCGGTTCAGCATTTACCATTTGAATATATAAATATCCTACGTCCGGGTAAACTGTATGGTAAAAGAAATGATAGACCACTAAGAGACAGAATTAGGATAACTGTGGTGCACAGTTTAAATAAAATTGGATTATTGAAGCGATTTAAACCAATCAAGGAAAAAATAGTTGCTAAAGCAATGATTCATGCAGCCCGAAAATATCATTCAACAATTTACACGCTCGATGAAGTTTATCAATTAGCAAAATAAACCCGAAACGCGCTCTATATCTACTATCCCCGGGCTCTTTATTGAGTTTCGGGGATTATTTTCAGTACTCATTATCAATCAAATATAGATTAATTACTACAATACTTAAATAAATTATTATTATATATCCTACAAACTTTTTAGCATTTTAAATGTTTTGCTACAATGCATAACAAAAGTTCTAAATACATTTGCATATCATACTAACATGAACGTGTTTACATGAGAAAAATAATCAACACATTTATATTACTTAACCTTGTTTCATTATTTTCTCACGCTCAAAACATTACAATTAGCGGACACATTACAGATGCTAAGAGTGGTGAAACTATGATTGGAGCATCAGTTTATGACTTCTACTCTAAAAAAGGAAGTACAAGTAATGTTTTTGGATTTTACTCACTGACTATCCCAAGGGGGAAGATTAATCTAACATATTATTCTACAGGATATACCACTAAACATTGCGTTCTTAATCTGACTAAAGATACAATTATCAATATCCGAATCAATGAATCGATTGAGCTTAAAGAAGTTGTAGTAATTGGCAATCAGAAAAATATTGGAGTACAAGGTTCTCAAATGAGCACCATTGATGTACCCATTAGTTTGATAAAAACAGTGCCGTCGCTTTTTGGTGAAAAAGACGTAATTAAAGCTTTACAATTGCTACCCGGTGTAAAAGCCGGTGTCGAGGGTTCGGCAGGTTTGTATATTCGCGGTGGTGGTGCCGATGAAAACCTGTTGTTGCTCGATGGAGTGCCCGTTTATAACGTAAATCACATGTTTGGTTTTTTCTCCATATTCAACGCAGATGCCATTAAAAACGTAACATTGTACAAAGGCAGTTTCCCTGCACGATTCGGAGGAAGACTTTCGTCGGTGGTAGATATAAGAATGAAGGATGGCGACAATAAAAAATTGCATGGCAGCTTTTCACTCGGATTAATTTCGGCCAAAATGAATCTTGAAGGTCCGTTAGGAAGTGAAAACACTACGTTCAATGTCTCAGCCCGTCGCACGTATGCTGACCTACTGGCACAACCGTTCTTAAAGTCGGCCATTGGTGAGGAGAGCCTGAAGAAAACCAGAGCAGGATATTATTTCTACGATGTGAATGCAAAGATAACGCACAAGTTCTCAGACAAAGATCGCATTTATTTAAGTGCCTATGTGGGCAATGATGTAATATATACAAATATCAAACAAAGTGAAGTAAAATACACAAACGCTAGTGGTGGTGTAAACGGATATGAAACAAACTGGTTAAAGATGGACTGGAACTGGGGAAATATTATAAGTGCATTGCGTTGGAATCATGTTATTTCCAACAAGCTTTTCATGAATGCAACTACATCCTATACCCGCTATGGTTTCGATTTAGCAGTTGGAAATGAAAACCAAACCATTAGATATTCTCCTGCAAAAGAGACGTTCAAAAATACAACACTTACTTACAATTCAGGTATTGAAGACATTTCTGCAAAAGTAGATTTTGATTATTCTCTGAATGCGAACAATGATATTAAGTTTGGCACCAACTACACGTTTCATCGCTTCAGACCCGGAGTAACGGTTGCCGAAATGGAAAGCAATACATCCGGCTCTTCTGATACTGTGATTGGTGATCATAATATAGTTTCACACGAAGCCATAGCCTATGTAGAAGATAACATAAGTATCAGTCATGCCATTAAAGCAAACATTGGCGTACATTATTCCTCATTTTTGGTACAAAATCATTTTTATAACTCAGTGCAACCGCGTTTAGGAGTACGCTATTTACTGAATGAAAAACTATCATTAAAAGCCGGATATGCTTCCATGAGCCAGTATATCCACTTATTATCAAACAATAATGTTTCGTTGCCTACCGATTTATGGGTGCCGGTTACCAAAAGAATTGAACCAATGAAATCGCAGCAAGTAACTGTTGGTACTTGCTATAATTTGAATCATCTGATTGAATTGTCGGTAGAAGGGTACTACAAATCAATGGATAATCTGATTGAATATAAAAATGGAGCATCATTTTTCGGATCGAGTACCGGCTGGGAAGACAAAGTAAGTGTTGGGCGTGGTTGGGCATATGGAGTTGAGTTTCTGGCACAAAAATCAGTGGGTAAAACCACCGGTTGGATTGGGTACACCTGGGCAAAATCCGAACGTCTGTTCGATAGACCCGGTGAAGTATTGAACAGCGGAATAGCGTTTCCAACAAAATACGACAGAAGACACGACCTGAGCATAGTGGTTTCGCATAAATTCAGCGAAAAGATTGATGTATCGGCAACATGGGTTTACAGTACAGGTAGTGCAGGTACATTGTCAATGCAAAACTATCTTGCAAGTGATATCCCTGGAACAAATTCGAATACAACTATTCCAACCGGTGCCACAACATCGATAGAAACACCTAATTCTATTCCATATATCAGTTCGCGAAATAATTATCGCTACGAACCATATCACCGTTTGGATTTGAGTATAAACTTCAACAAAAAGCTTAAACATGGTACCAGAACATGGAATATCAGTATATACAATGCATATAATCAGCTGAATCCTTTCTTGGTAACTTTAAAATCAAATTCGACATACAACGAATCAACAAACACATTAACACAAAAAAACTCACTGACACAAACCTCTATTTTCCCAATCATTCCATCAATAAGTTATTGTTATAAATTTTAAATAAAGTTGAAAAGTTGAAAACATGAAAACTTTACATAACATATTGTTAGTATTGCTAAGCATTTCAATTTTTACTTCGTGTGAAAAGGAAATTGACTTTAATGGAAACATTACGGAATCACAAATTGTGCTCAACAGTTTCATTACTCCCGACTCTATTATTAAAGCCCAAGTATCCGAAAGTCAATTTTTTCTTAATAATGATTCACTTTTTAAACCGGTTGGAAACGCAGTGGTAACGGTTTATTTCAATGGGCAATTAAAGGAAACAATGCAATATACTGCAAATGGTCAATATATTTCTAACGCCAAACCCACTATTGGCGACATAATTAAATTAGAGGTAAAAGTACCTACAAAAGAAGATATTTCAGGCGAAACAACTATTTATCCTAAAGCCGATATTATTAAACTAGATTCTATTGTTACATGGACGGGAGCAAAACCAATCATCGAACAAATCAATTCAGTGGAGAATGGTTTGAATAAAACTGATATGGTTGTTGTTGGAAAATACAGATTCAGAACCATAAGATATATACTTACATTTGAGGATGCTAAGAGTGTTCAAAACTATTATCGATTGGTGGTTGGCAAAACAACCAGTACTGTAGGAAGAAAGAATGTGAATTACGATTATACATTGGACGATATAGTTTCCGGCAACACAAAAGATTTATTGCCCGGAATTCCAGCTATCAACGAATCAAAGAATCAGTATCATGTTTTCACCGACGAGCTTATTAACGGTAAACAGTATCCGCTTTCATTTAGTATCGCTGACACAGCAAGCATATACCTACCCGAATATGAAAGACCATTACCGAAAAAGACAGTAGACATTGATTTGCAATGCATTTCTAACAGTTTCTATTTGTATTTGAAAACCATATCTGATCAGAAAAACTCGAATCAATTATTTTCTGAACCCATTCAGATATTCAATAACGTAAACGGAGGAATAGGCATTGTTGGAAGCTACACGAGCAATGTATTAAAAGTAAATTTATAAAGTCCTGCATAGATACCCATATTGCAAACAGAATCAGACTGTTTTGTTTACTAAAGCTCCCTTGTTCGGAATTGAACAAGGGGGCTTTTTCATTGTAGATATGTCTTCATTGCAATTCAATTAATTTAATATGAGTTCGATATAAGCACATTTATTTAGATTTTTGAATCTAATGCAACATTAACACACTTCATAAAATTACATAATTAACTTTAAATTCAGTGCATTCACTGTTAATCGACAAATGACATTAACTATCTTTGCGTCAAATTTAACTCAACAATAATTATTTATGAAAAGAAACTTTCTATTATGTTACATTTTTCTCCTAGTTACAGTAATTGGTCACGCACAAAGCTACACTGTGAGCGGATATATTAGCGATGCCAAAAGTAGCGAAACACTTATTAGCTCTTCGGTATTCGAAGCTAAATCTGGCAAAGGAACTGTGAGCAATGCTTACGGATTTTACTCGCTCACCCTACCCAAAAGCGAAGTATCCCTCTCCTACTCCTATGTCGGGTATCGTGGCGAGCAGCGGGTATTCAAATTATCAAAAGACACCGTAATAAACATTCAGCTTCAGGAAGCTACCGAACTAAAAGAAGTGGTAGTTACAGCCAACCGCAAGGAACTGGGTGTGAAAGGGTCGCAAATGAGTGCTATAGATATACCTATAACACAGATAAAAACCATCCCTGCTTTATTTGGCGAAACAGATGTACTAAAAGCATTGCAGCTGTTGCCCGGTGTTAAAGCAGGAACAGAAGGGTCGGCCGGGTTTCACGTACGTGGTGGCGGACCGGATGAGAACCTACTATTGCTCGACGGCGTTCCGGTGTACAACGTGAATCACCTGTTTGGTTTCTTCTCGGTTTTTAACGCTGATGCTATTAAAAACGTAACGCTTTATAAGGGTAGTTTTCCGGCACGGTTTGGCGGGAGACTTTCGTCGGTAGTGGATATACAAATGAAGGATGGTAATAATAAAAAACTTCACGGGAACTTTACTATAGGTCTTATATCTTCGAAGATCAATCTTGAAGGACCACTTTTCAGCGATAAAACCACATTCAATATCTCGGCACGCAGAACCTACGCCGATTTATTGGCAAAACCCTTTATAGCAATGGCCAATTCTAAAAGTACATCGGATAAAACCAGTGGTGGATACTATTTTTATGACTTGAACGCTAAAATATCTCATCGCATTTCGGACAGAGACAAACTATTCCTGAGCACATATATGGGCGACGATGTTATTAACGTAAATAATCAGTACACCTACAATAGTGGCTCCGATAATTATAATTCAGGCTCGACCAACACTTACAAAAATACAAATATTGACAAAGTGGACTGGAAATGGGGAAATATTATCAGTGCACTGCGTTGGAATCATCTGATAAACAATAAGCTGTTTATGAATACCACCGCTGCATTTACCCGTTACCGCTTCGACATGGGTATTGGTACAGATTACGAATCAAGTACCACTTCGCCGGCAACCTACTCGAAAGAAACGACAAACGTCAGATACAAATCGGGCATTGTTGATTATTCGGCAAAGGTAGATTTTGACTACACGCCTAACTCTAATCATGATATAAAATTCGGGGCCAACTACACCTTCCACACCTTTCGCCCAGGCGTGCTGGTAGCAAATTCTAAAACAATAGAAGACAATAGCACCGAACGTAACGATACTACCGTTGGCGATAAAAATGTAAGTGCGCACGAAACCATGATATATGCCGAAGATAATATTAGCATCAGCAGGGTATTTAAAATAAATGCAGGACTGCATTACTCCAGCTTTATAGTGCAAAAACAATTTTACAATTCATTACAACCCCGACTGGGTGCACGTGTTCTGCTCAACGACAAACTATCGTTGAAAGCCGGCTACGCCTACATGAGCCAATACATTCACTTGCTTTCGAACAGTAATATCAGTTTGCCAACCGACTTGTGGGTACCGGTTACCAAACGCATTGCCCCAATGAAGTCCAGTCAATACTCGCTGGGTGCTTTCTACAACCTGCTGAATTTATTCGATCTATCGGTAGAGGGCTATTATAAGTCGATGGATAATCTGATTGAATACAAAGACGGTGCAAGTTTTCTGGGATCGAGTACCGGCTGGGAAGATAAGGTAAGCATGGGTCGCGGCTGGGCATACGGCATAGAGTTTCTGGCACAAAAAACAGTGGGAAAAACCACCGGTTGGGTTGGATATACCTGGTCGAAAACAGAGCGACTGTTTGACCGCGAGGGTGAAGAGTTGAACAACGGAGTAGCTTTCCCGGCAAAATACGACCGAAGACACAATATCAATATCGTGCTATCGCATAAGTTCTCCGAAAAGTTCGATATAGCTACCACCTGGACTTATAGCACCGGTAGCTGCGGAACATTGGCGCTGCAAAACTTTGCGGGTACATCGCTGCCCGGAAGCTATCAAACCTCATCAGAATATAGTAATGGCTACTCTTCTTCTTCATCACAATACAGTGTCTATTTACCCTACGTTGGATCGCGCAACAATTATCGCTACGCTCCTTATCATCGACTAGACATTGGCATGAACTTTCACAAGCAGCTGAAACATGGTATCAGAACATGGAATATCAGCGTGTACAATGCCTACAATCAGAAGAACCCATTTATCACGATGCAGAACGACCGATACAGCTACGACCCGGTAACCAATACGAGTAAAACAACTAAAAAGCTGACTCAGTATTCGATTTTCCCCATCATACCATCGGTAAGTTATAGCTATAAATTTTAATCCTGTTACCCCTAAAAAAAATACAACAATGAAATCTATAAAAATATATTTAAGCCTGATAATAAGCCTGATTCTGTTCGCATCGTGCGAGAAAGATGTGGAGTTTAAGGGAGAGATGACCAAATCCGTATTGGTGGTAAATAGTTTTGTATCGCCCGACTCGGTAGTATCGGCCAACATATCCGAAAGCAAGTTTTTTCTGGAAGAGGAAAATACCATAACAGGCGTAGAAAACGCCACAGTATCGGTATATGTGAATGATACGTTTAAAGAAAAAATGAACCATACCGATAAAGGAAACTATAAAGGCACCTACATACCGACCATAGGCGAAATAATAAAGCTGGTAGTAACCGTTCCGAACAAAACCGACGTGAGCTGCGAGGACAAAGTACTTACACGACCGGAGCTGATATCGGTAGATACTACTGTGACTTCGGGACATTCGTATTATAATTATACGGTTAAAGACATAGTAAATAAGGATGGCAGTAAGGGTTATGTGTATGACACTATTTCTAAGCAAGTGTACACCGATTATGAGTTCAAAATAAAAATGAAGGATAATGGAAGCGAAAAGAATTACTACCGATTGACAGTTTTAAGAAAATACACTTATACTGATGGTACGGTGTATTATGGCGATCCTCAGATTTCGGAAAACATAGACCCGCAAGCCTATTCGTCGGATCCACTGCAAACCGGAGATGACAGCAACCCGTTTTGTGTATTCGCCGATGATATTATCAATGGAAAAGAGTACACGATGAAGTTTAAACTGAGCGAAAGTACCACCGTGTACTACGACCAATCGCTGAACGGCAAAACAGAGATGATTATTGCTCTTCAGCAAATCAGTAAAGATTATTATCTCTACTTACGCACCAGAGCAGTGGCCAACAAGGATGATGTATTCTCCGAACCGGTTCAGATTCATTGTAATGTAAAAAATGGATTGGGAGTGTTTGGAAGCTATTCGAGTAGCGTGAGGATAATGAGGTTATAGGAGAAAGGCGGTTAAGCGGCTATTTTTGCCACGAAGTGGCAATTTTGTCGGGGCTTCCGCCCCAAACCCTGACTTACTTTTTGTCTTAACACAAAAAGTAAGCAAAAAAGTCAAGACTTCGCCCGCTTCACTCGAAAAACTTACGCTCAGTTGGCTGAAACCGTCCAAACTCGCTCCTTCGTCGCTCAAACAGGACAGTTTCAAACGCCAACTTCACTTGTTTTTCGGTTCACCAGACAAGGTCGATCGGTAAGCCAACTTATGTAGACAAAAGAATTCGAGTATTGATTAGATAAATAATATAATCTGAACCGCTTATACCTACAAATACCCCGAATTCTACCAAATACAGGTGTACGTATCGGATTGATTTCAATCTGTAAGTACACCTGCATTTTTTGTAGTATATCAGCAGCTTTTTATTCAATTAAACAGTAGAAAACAAGCATTTTGATACGCGGGCAAGTGTGCAGAATACAATTTAAAAGAAGCTCTAAGTCCTTACAAATAAGCATTTATCAAATTTATTTACACCGCAGCGCAAATAAATTTGGTTTTATGTTCCGATTTGAAATTAATCTTGTATTTTTACAGCGTATTTATGCACAAATAAGCAATAAAGTAGTTGAAAAGAGATAATATTGTGTTCTGATTGTTAGATTGGAAATGGATTTAGTTCAATTGCCGTCCCATTTATGGGACGGAATAAATGATTAAAATTCTTAGGGCTTTAGCCAAACTTCAACTACTATTTGGATAAAGCCAATATCTGTTTTGTATATCTATCCGCCCCATAAATGGGACGGCAATTAATACAGACAAAGAGTACTGCATTAGATTCAGACAATCACTTTATCAAGCTTATAAAACACATACATTCATTTTATTTACCTATAAAAAAACAAGTATATGAAAATTGGAATTCCAAAAGAAATCAAGAACAACGAAAGTCGCGTTGCCTTGACACCATCGGGAGCTAAAACATTGGTTCAACATGGACATACAGTAATGGTAGAAACACATGCCGGCGAAAATAGTGGTTTTACCGACCTGCAATACATCAAAGCCGGTGCAGCCATTATCCCTACTGCCGCCGAAGTATACGCTGCTGCCGAAATGATTATGAAGGTGAAAGAGCCTATCGCCTGCGAATATAAACTGATCCGCCCCAACCAACTGGTGTTTACCTATTTCCACTTTGCATCGGGCAAGGAACTGACCATGGCCATGATTGAAAGCAAAGCCGTGTGTCTGGCCTACGAAACAGTAGAAAAAGCTGACCATACTTTACCCCTGCTTATTCCTATGTCGGAAGTGGCAGGACGCATGTCCATTCAGGATGGCGCACGCTGTCTGGAGAAACCCAAAGGTGGTAAAGGTATTTTGCTCGGTGGCGTACCTGGTGTGAAACCTGCTCATGTATTGGTACTTGGTGGTGGTGTGGTAGGCACACAGGCAGCTTTGATGGCTGCCGGACTGGGTGCTCATGTTACCATTGCCGATATTTCGTTGCCACGCTTGCGTTACCTTGCCGAAATTATGCCGGCCAATGTAGACACACTTATGTCGACCTCCTCCAATATTGAAGAATTGCTACCCCATACCGATTTGGTGATTGGTGCAGTGCTGATTCCCGGTGCTAAAGCGCCGCACCTTATTACCCGCGACATGCTGAAGTTGATGCAACCCGGCTCGGTATTGGTGGATGTGGCTATCGACCAGGGTGGATGTTTCGAAACCTCGCACCCTACCACTCATGCCGAACCTGTGTATACCGTTGATGGCATTTTGCACTACTGTGTGGCTAATATTCCCGGTGCAGTACCGTTTACCTCTACCCTTGCACTCACCAATGCTACTTTGCCTTACGCGCTGAAGTTGGCGAATCTGGGTTGGGAAAAAGCCTGCGAAGAAAACGAAGATCTGCGCAAAGGATTGAATATTGTAGATGGTAAAGTAGTGTGTAAGGCAGTGGCTGACACTTTTGGACTGTAAGGAGTTATAATTCTATTGTAATCATTTTTAATTAAATCGATTAATGATTTGAAATGGGGCTTCCGCCCCAAACCCCGACTTACTTTTTGTCTTAAGAAACAACCGCCCCCAACCCCCTTAAGGGGGCTCTGGATTAGTATCGTCTCTGATTATTCTGAAATCTAGCAAACCACTCTTCAATTCTCCTTTAGGAATTTAGGGGTGATATGAGAATTGCGTTTCTTTCATTTATCAAAAAAGCTCCTTTTCTGTAAACTTGACACAAAAAAGTCGATCCATCAGTCGACGGGCACTTCTCTAGAAAAACTTTCGCTCGGGAGGATCACCAGACGAGGTCAATCCTTACAGAACGATTGTAAAAGTAATTAGAAAGCAAACATCTATTTATCAATAAAAAAAGGTTCGCGTGATAACTCACGCGAACCTTTCTGTTATAAAGTAAATTGTGGCTACTGCAATTGCACTAAGCCAAGAAATCTACTTACCGAGGTCTGATTACTTTCGGGAGTTGAGAAAAAAGCCCAACAATAGACCTCTTTGCCAGCCCACATTGCAGGTAGCTCAAACAATACAGTACCACTGTTTCGTAAAGCTACACCCTCTCTCAAAATACAAAACTTCGATTCAGAATTCATAAATATCAGGTTTATCTCATCCGGAGTTTCATCTTCGGTTCTTGTTGTGGTATCCCAATCAATTTGTATCGCATTCGACCCCGGAGCTGAAGCATTTATTTGATCCGGAAACTGAATACTACCCCATGAAAAACAAAGTTTCGAATAATCGAGCGATAAATCGGGAGCATTGCCAAGCACAGCATTTTTCAGAGCGTAAGAAACTGCAAGGTTCATTCCCTTGTTGCTACGATAGCTTCTTTTGAAGATATCGCGCAAGGGACTCAGTTCTGAATTTACGAACCCGAATTTAGTACGTTGTCTAACCTGAGCTACTGTTTTGGGATTTGAGGGTGCTTTGAACACTTTCAAAATACACTGACCATCTTTAGTGGTTGACGCTACGGCCGAACCGTGACGACCTGAAATAGTACCAAAGGTATTAGAATTAAATTTTGCCATGATTTTTAATTTTTTAGGCATTTATAAATACGAATATTTTCTGTCATTTTGATATTTTACAATTCCGGGCAGACGACAAAACTACACTGGAGTTGATGTGGAGTTGATGTGGAGCATCACTAGAGTTGCGTTGGTGTAAGTGTAGATTGAGCAGTTGCACTTTTTATATCAAAATGTCAACGATTAAGCTCTTTCTTCACTCATTGCATCAAAAACCACTGATTAATTACTGTTGGGTGGCCGTGCCAGACAATTCAAAGCAATTACTTTGAAAAATGAGTATTGGTTCAATTTCTTCTTCATATTATTTATTGTATTTATCAATTCATTATTAGCCGATGGGTATCTCCTAAAAAAAAGAATCACTTGTAAGGATTTGAAACCTCTAAAACCGCCACTTTTGTCACTTAGATTCTGCAAGCAGACAGAAAAACCTATAAATCAAACAGATAATCATTATCCGCTTTACACATTCTGATAAATTTGATGATTACGCTATACAAGCTGTGAGCAGTTCTCAAAAAAATTATACAGGAACAAAGGTTTACAGGTTTCATACCGCTGCACAAAATAAAATACTGACAGTATAGAAAGTGAATACACCCCGTTTGCAAGTACATTGTGTTTTTAAAAGCAATTGAAGCGGTAAAAAGGCTGTATCTACTTTTCGTCTATTGATGTATATATCCAAAAAAAAATGGAATTATCAATTGATCAAACCCTATCAATAGTGGATTGAAATGAATCATATCAACCATTTTTTGAGATCAGAGAAACATCAATCGTTTGATTGCCTACTGATTATTTGGTGCGCGAAGGTAAAAAGAGGAAAGAGAAAATAAAAAGACAAGAAATGCGGAAAAGAGAGGCAACTTTCAGACTGAAATATAAATAGGCCACAAGAAGGAGAACTGAAAGTCCATATCCGATAACTATATAATAAACAGAAGTATATAGAAACAAAGAAATCTGTAAGATTGTATAACCTTATCTTTAAAAAAGAAATTACATACAGTTTTCTGACAACTTTTGGAATGCAATGTCACCCAAGAAAGACAACAGCATGCGCTTAAACACCTTTTTTAGTTCAGTTTGTATATGCAAGCAATAAAAAAAAACGAAAAACAAGACGTAATTCACTCATTATCTTACACTTCTTTATCTATACCCCAATTATTGGACAAAAAGACGCACTTTATACACAAAATAATTATGCCTTACAGTTCGTAAACCAAGGGAAAAGAGGATTACAGAAGTAGTCGTCTCACAACACAAACAATTGATTATCATAACAAATACAAATTATTCAAAATATACAGAAAATGCAAATTATTCAAAGTGCACAAAATGCGCAAAGTGCGTAAAGTGCACAAAATTTTCAAAACCGGCTTCTAAGTCGAGCATTTTAATTGAAGTTACAGTTTGAAAGCATTGCGAATCCAAAAACAACTAAAAAATAAATCGAGAATAAAAACAACATTACTGTCATTAAATTTATTAATCTAATCTTCTTCGTTAACCATTTTGTTTGTATATTTGCATAAAATTTATTATATGAGCGCGAAACAATACAAATATATCGATCTATTTGCCGGATGCGGAGGACTTTCTTTAGGTCTACACAATGCAGGTTGGAAGGGAATATTTGCCATTGAAAAAAACCCTGATGCATTCAAAACCCTGAAATATAACCTTATTGATAATAAGAAACATTTTGACTGGCCTAAATGGCTCCCTCAAGAAAGTATCGAAATTGATAAAGCTGTTGAACTTTACAAAGACAAATTTTTGAAGTTACGAGGAAAAGTAGACTTGGTGGCAGGAGGACCACCCTGTCAAGGGTTTTCGATGGCAGGACGAAGAAATGAAAGTGATCAAAGAAATAATCTTATTACTTCCTATATTGATTTTATCAAAGTAATACAACCTAAAATCCTTTTTTTTGAAAATGTAAAGGGTTTTACAATGGAGTTTAAAAAGAACAGAGATAAGGGAAAAGAATATTCTTCGTTTGTTGAAAAAGAGCTCGATGATGCTGGCTATTTTGTAAAAGGAAGGTTAGTGAACTTTGGAGAATATGGCGTACCTCAAAAAAGAACGCGATTTATTCTTGTTGGAGTTAGAAAGAACTTGAAAAATGCGACACAAGAGACTGCGAATGCATTCTTTTCTAAAATACAAGAGAATAAGCATTCATTTCTGGCTGAAAAAAATCTAACAGTAGGTACAAATCTTGAAGATGCAATTTCTGATTTGCTTAAAGAAAATGGTTTGCGGGAATCACCCGATACAAAAAGTTTTGAAGCAGGAATATATACTCCTGCTAGCAGTAATTATCAAAAACTTATGCGTATAGGTATAGAAAATGAAATTGCAGATAGTCATCGGTTTCCTAAACATAGACCAGATATTATTGCAAAGTTTCAAGTTATATTAAATAATTGCCGTAAAAACTTTGATATTGATGCTAAAACAAGAGAGCACTTTAATATCAAGAAACACACCATTATTCCACTTGACAGAAACTCAAAAACACCTACTATAACCACTTTGCCGGATGATTATATTCACTACTCTGAACCTCGGATTCTGACAGTGCGGGAGTATGCTCGGATTCAATCATTCCCTGATTGGTATAAATTTCAAGGCAAATATACTACAGGTGGTAAACGCCGCACACAAGAAGTTCCCAGATATTCACAAATAGGAAATGCTATTCCACCGCTTTTTGCAGAGCAAGGTGGATTGGTGTTGAAACAACTCATAAGCTAATGTCTGAACAATTACAATTTAAAATTAGTTCCGCATTAAAGAACATTATTGGTAGCGATTTAATCAACGATGATTTTATCGCCGTTTTTGAATTGGTAAAAAACTCGTATGATGCACATGCTACAGAAGTTGAAATAACTTTTGATAAAATCAACTCTCCTAACGCCAAAATAATTATTAAGGATAATGGCAAGGGCATGAATTACGATGATTTAATCAACAAATGGCTTTTTGTAGCATATTCAGCTAAAAAAGAGGGCACTGAGGAGGACAATTACGATTATAGAGACAAAATAAAGATAAAAAGAGCATATGCGGGGGCTAAGGGGATTGGTAGATTTTCTTGCGACAGATTAGGAACTATTTTATATTTAGAAACTAAAAAAGACGAACCTAGTCCTAAAGCAGAAGTTCTAATTACAGATTGGGAAAAGTTTGAAGGTGGTTTTAGTGAAGAGTTTGTAAATATAAGTGTTTTACACGATACAATTTCAGACAGTAATTATAATATCGAACATGGAACGATACTTGAAATTACTAATTTAAGAAGTGAGTGGAATAGGGAGAAATTATTAAAACTAAAAAGAGCACTAGCTAAACTTGTAAATCCCAATAATAAAAATGCTTCTGACTCATTTCATATCAACCTTATTGTTGAATCGGAGAAAAACGAAGATGAAAGAATTAGGATTAACGGGAACAAGAAAAATCTTCCCAAAGATGCCATATATAATAATATTGTTAACGGAATAGTTGAAAATTTAATTTTTGACACTCTTGATTTAAAAACGACAAAAATCGTATCTGAAATTTCCTCTAAAAATAAAAATATAATTACTACTACCCTTTTAGAGGGTGGAAGGTTGGTATATAAAATTGAAGAAACTAATACTCTACAAAATCTAAAAGATATTGAGTTCACAATATATTATTTGAATTCCTCTGCGAAATCAACATTTACAAGGAGAATGGGAATGCCCCCTGTTGAATATGGGCATATTTTTGTTTATAAGAATGGATTACGCATTTTTCCATACGGGGAACGTGGTGATGATCCATTAAAGATGGACAACAGAAAAGCACAAGGAAGAACACGATTTTTAGGGAATAGAGAGGTAATTGGATATATTGAAATTCAAGGACAAAACGATGAGTTAAGAGAAACATCAAGTAGAGGGGATGGACTAATAAAAACTACAACATATAATGAGTTATATGAATGGTTTTATACTACTTTAAGAAGATTAGAAAAATATATTGTTGATGTTTCCGATTGGGGAAAAGATTTATCCGAAGATGACTATGTCAATTTAGATGAACATGAAAAGGTATTAGCCTTACAAGGAATTGTTTCAAAATTATCAAAATCCAAAAATTTAATATCCATCGAGTATGCGCCTGATCTATTTCAGATCTTAGATGCAAAACAGGAAGGTTCAGCTAGAAGTGTTCTAGCTGAGATTAAACAAAAAATAACGAATGATAACTTTGACAAACAAGAAGTTTTAAGAGGGATTGACAGAGCCGAAAAAAAAATATCAAACCTTGAAAAAATTAAAGATGAAGCAGAAGATGAAGCTATAGTTGAGTTTATAAAAAATGAAGGACTTACAAATGAACTCGAATTTGAGAAAAAGAAAGGTTCTTGGCAAGGCGCTTTATTAGGTACAGATAAGGAGAGAATAATTGGATTACAACACCAAATTTTCCACTCATCTGGCCGCATTAATAGAAATATTAAATTGCTTCTTCAGCATATAAATCCTGATTTAATAGACGAAACAACCCGAAAGCATATTACCGTTATGTCATTGGAAGCTGCTAAAATTAATTCCATAGCTAACTTTGTAACGAAGGCAAACTTCAATCTTAAAGCTAGTGAAATTGATAGTGACATTGTCGAATTTATTGTTGGATATTTAAATGAAATTTACATCGCAGATGATAAGATTATAGACTCTAATTTAAAAATAAGCACCGAAATAAAAGGAGATGTTAAATTCATTAGAGAAATTAGACCTTTAGAGATTACAACACTTATAGATAATCTAATTTCCAATTCTGAGAAAGCTGATGCAAAAGCAATTTCATTCATATTTTTCAAAAAAAATGACAATCTACAAATTGAAATTAGTGATGATGGTAAGGGAATAGAAAAAGAGAATATTCCAAAAATATTTGATTTCGGTTACACAACAACAAAAAGAGGTACTGGCATTGGGTTATATCAAGTTCAGGATATTGTAACTAAATTAAATGGCTCAATTAAAGCTGAATCTGAAATTAAAAAAGGTACTACATTTAAAATAACTCTATAAATTATGAAATTAGATTACAAAATCCTTTGGTTAGATGACAAAATGGATGCCATTATAGAAGGTGAATTTGATAAAGAAATAAGAGAATATTTAGCAGATGAAGGGTTCAATCCCGTTGTAAATACTGCCAAAACTGAAAAGGAATTCTTTGAAAAATTGGATGATTCATACGATTTGATTTTGACTGATTATCACTTAAATGAAACAAATGGAATTGTAAGAAACGGCGATGTGATTATTCAAGAAGTGAGAGATAAATCTATTTTTACTGAAATAATGTTCTACTCTGCTCAGGGTCAAGTTGTCGACACTGTTAAATTAGATAGAATTACATTTGTAGATACAAGAAAAAGTGTTATTCGAATTCATAATGAAGCTATTGTTGACAGAGCTAAAAAACTTATTGATCTGACTATTAAAAAATTTCAACATATAGTTACAATGAGAGGCATGATTATGAATGAGACAAGTAGTTTAGATATGCAGATGTTGGAAATAATTAAGATGTCTTTAGGTAGCGAAAAAATAGATTTTAATGAACTGGCTATAAAAATATATGATGATCTTAATGCACTATATGACAAAAAGAATGAATTAGTCAACAAATGTAGAGAGTCAGGTAAATTTAATGTGCTCACTAAAGATAACTTTGTTTTTAGTGCTGATTATAAAATTCGTACACTTGGACAAATATTGAATAGTTTAAATATCGATGATTACTCTGAAGAATATAAAGAAGAAATAAACTCAATACGGAATAAGTTTGCTCACGCAATTTTACTTCGGGATGATGCTAGTGGTCGAGAATATTTTAAGTATGGAGAAGATGGAATCACGTTTGATGAAAGTTTATGTAGAAAAATAAGGAAAGACATCAATAAGCATAAAATGAATTTTGATAATACTATTCAGGTTTTAGAATCATAAAATGAAAGAAGGTCAGAAGCTTTGGACAAGAGAAGAACTTATTATGGCAATAAATCTATATTGCAAGATTCCTTTTGGCAAGATGCATCATCGTAATCCATTGATTATTGAATTTGCCAATCTTATTGGTAGAACACCTTCATCAGTTACATTTAAGTTAGGAAATCTGGCAAGTTTTGATCCTAGTCTAAAAGAAAGAGGAATAAAAGGGGCATCCAACGCAAGCAAATTAGATAAAGAAATATGGGATGAGTTTTATCAGAATTGGGATACTACTTTGATTCAAAGTGAAACCTTATTGGCAACTAAAAGCCATTCTACTATAGAGAAAATTAATCATATTGACCTTACAGATTTGCCAAAAGATGGTCTCGAAAAAGAGAGGTTGGTAAAGACCAGAGTCAACCAATCCATTTTTAGAAATATTGTGTTGGCTACATACAACAGCCGCTGTTGTATTACCGGTATTGAAAATGCTGAACTTTTAATTGCAAGCCATATTGTTCCATGGAGTAAGGACGATAAAAACAGGTTGAACCCTATGAATGGACTTTGTTTGAATTCTCTTCATGACAAAGCATTTGATTGCGGTTTAATAGCGATTTCACCAGATGATTATTCGTTGAAAATTTCACCCGCATTAAAAAGTAAGACTATTTCACCTGCTATTGAAAGTAATTTTATTGCCTTCGAAAACAAATCAATTATTCTCCCCGATAAGTTTCTACCATCGAAAGAGTTTCTGGATTATCATTATCAGCATATTTTCAGAAAGTAGTCGCTCCTACTCTATCACCCCAAGATACTATCCCTGCATGAGAATGTGGGGATTTTTTATGTGTATGGGTTCGAAAAAAATTGAATTTAAATTGAACAAAAAATGCTGTTTAAAGTTATAAGATTGGAACAATTTTGATAAATCGACTTGAAATGAACACAGCAACACAAAATTTGGAAAACGATCATGTCTACATCCTCAGGTTGATAGATGTGATGGAAAAAATGGTACTGAATTGTGCTACCGATACAGCTCATCTGGAACTGGTGGTAAACCTGATAAAAACTTATGCCGATGGTTTTCATCATGCCAAAGAGGAACAGGTATTGTTTCCGCTATTGGAAGAAAAGGGTTTCTCGAAAGTGCACGGACCAGTGGCGGTAATGCTTCACGAGCATGTGGAAGGCCGGGAATTTGTAAAAGGAATCAGCCGGCGAATAGATGTATATAAAGCAGGTAACGTGTCGGCTTTGCCCGAAATTTACCAATATATGCAGGGTTATGTAGATTTACTTCGGGATCATATCAGCAAGGAAGACAATGTACTTTTCAGGCTGGCCGATAAGGCGCTGAGCAGTGATGAGCAACTGGAATTGCTCAATAAATTTGGCTCCATAGAAAAGCAATACAATAGCGAGCAGATAGCTGCGTCGATACTGGAAATAGAGGGTCTGGAAGCGTTTTATATGGAGGATGTGATGGAAACGATTTCGCATGCAAGTGGACAGTAGGCAGTTATCAGTTATCAGTCATCAGTGAACAGTTATCAGTAAACAGTTGATAGTTAGAAGACCTGCTCCAAGGATGATTGCATTCAAGAAAAAAAGAAAACAGTTTAATAAATAATATCAATTACTTAACCAACTAACAGAACGATACAGATACTGTAGAAAAGTCTGACTAAAAAAACACAGAAAGCATGGATGGATATGAATCAAAGCGTCGCGACTTTTTGAAGCAATTAGGGCTGATAGCTAGCGCAACGGTACTTACAGCAAGCGGTGCTGTAAAACTAACAGAAATTATTGAAGATAAAACTGAAGATATTGTACTCACGAAGGAGCAAGCGGCTTTTTTGAAAAAGTATGAAAAGTGGCTGGAAGCATTTCACGATATGGCGAAGTTTCAGAAAAAAGATCCTGACCATTTGGAAAACAATAAGAAATTGATGGCGCTGTCGGAAGACGCTAAGGGCTGGCAAAAAGAATTGATTGAGCATATGAAGGATGATAATTTTGCACGGTATTTTATGATTAGAACCGAAAAGATTACTGACACGATAAATAGTTGAGAGAGTTGAGAGTTTTATTATGACCCCCTATCCGTCAGCTGACGGAGGCTTTAAGACATAGTATCTGATATTTAATCTAACTTTATACCTAGTCATTTCCAGAACGCGCTCTTAATCCCCCATTTGGGGGTGGGGGTCTTATGACATGATAAACAGCTAATAATTAATAATTCACAATTGAGACATCATCCCCCCGGTTAGCTGCGTGCTGATCGGGGGATACTTTTTTTCATTCATTGTTATTGGCAGAGTGACACTAAGTTGTTTTATCAAATATCTTTCGTATTTTTACGCACTAATTATTCATCTAAAAAAAAACACATATGACTACTGTTGAATCCGTAGGTTTTCTGGCTTCTTTATTATCGGTAATAAATCAAATTCCTCAAGCTATAAAAGTATTTCGATCAAAAGACACTCATAGCATCTCTATTGTAATGTATTTCCTTGTAGTATTCTGCCTCACTATGTGGATGCTGTATGGTGTATTATTACACGACGGACCGCTTGTTTGGGCCAACGCATTGTCACTCATTCCTATCACCTACATCTTTTCGATGAAAATACGCAATACGATTATTGGAAAGGATAAATGGGCGATTTAGAGCAAGTAGGAATAAAGTATCATCCAATAAAAAAGAACAGAACCTGCCTTCGATCGGAGACAGGTTCTGTTCTTTTTTTATAATTGTTCGATTAAATTAACGTGAGTTCGGGATAAGAACTTAGGTTATAATACAATATATAAGCTAATTAAATTTGCCGTAGGATTCGGCGTGAGTTCAGTCGAACGGCAATCAATATCCATAGAAAGACCAATAGATCAAAAAATAGTTGTCCGTAGGACATTAACAAACGCTTTGTTGTATATCTCCTACGGAGAAAATATCTGAACCTTTGAATTATTCTATTGATATATAACTCCTAACGGAGTATCTCTCTTAATAGTTTCATGTGTCTTATCCCGAACTCAAGTTATTAAATCGGTTTTCCCCAACCAGCAGTCTTACATTCTGAAATCGAAACGTTCTGTGCGGGTTTCTTCGTAGATGTCACGGTTAAAGCTATAGAGGCGGGCCGGTTTGTGCGAAACTCCGGTCTGGAACTCATCCAAGGGGATGAGGTATGCCATTTTATTGACTTTACGTCGGTAGTTGCGTTTGTCATAGGTGGTATTAAAAATCGTTTCGTAAAGTTTTTGCATTTCGGTGAGTGTGAACTTTTCAGGCAATAGCTCAAACACTAAAGGTTCGTGCAATAAGTCGTACCGCAACTTCTTAAATGCTTCGTCGAAAATCTGATTATGGTCGAACATCAGCTCCTTCACATCATAGGCATTTTCCCAGTTGGCATCTTCAATCAACTTGGAGTTATCTACATCATTAACGTTCAATAAGGAGTAAAAACCGACAGTTATAACCCTGTCTTCGGCTATTCGTGGTTTCAACCACTCATAATCCACCATGTTTATCTTCAGACGATTGGGGTCGCTAAATACCGAAAACTGCTTTACATATATGTTTTCGAGTCCGGTTTGCTCTTTTAAAATACGAGCCGCTGTGGCATCAATATCTTCATTCCGCTTCACATGGTTGCCGGGAAGTTTCCATTCAATATGTATTTCGCCTTCAAAAGGAATAAACTCACGACGAACCAATACTTTCAACTCATTTTCGCCATATCCAAAAATGGCACAATCAACAGAAATACTAGGTAGGAACTCTTTTGCAAATGCCTCTTGACTAATTCTATTTGGGTTGGATTCTACTTCTGATTCCATGCTAATTTTTTTGTGTGTATTAATTAAATATTATTTTGAGTTGGTCGTTGTAGTTCGAAACGAGAAATTGTAAGCATATTGAAATAAAATTATCACATAACTTTAATTTTGGACAAAGATATTGTAAATATGACACTTTTGTATACTTCGTATCCAAAATTATATATTTTTTGTTTACACACTTCGCTTTCTAAAACATAAGTGAAGGCTCTACTTCAAGTTGCACGCTCACCAATAATATGAATCAGGAGTTGAAAAATAGTCCGTAGGACTTCAATATCAATAGAATAAACATGTATCAATGTTTTATTGTCCGTAGGACATTAACGTTTTATCTTTGTTTATCCCCTACGGGGAATTGATTTGTTTATTTCTATTTTCTATTGATATACATTCCCTACGGGAAATAGCTTACTGTTACCAAAATAGAATTGTTTTCAACTCCTGATTCGCACCAATAATATGAATACATAGCTCTTGAATAGAATATGTTTCTTTTTGCATTCTATTCAACTACATGTAAACTAACATGTTCGCATTTTTTACTCGTTAAATTATACACTTAGTGTAAAATAAACACACTCTTTGTTTGGTAATTGAAATAATACACTTTATATTTGCAGCATCAAAGTTATTGTTCATTTGACACTATAACTTAATAAAACCCTTAAATCTGTAGTGTAAAGTTATATCAGTTGTGAGGGAGACATGGGTCTGGTCCAATATAGAATTCAATCTGTTTACCGAGATTTGTCAACTTAAACTCACAAAACTACAGTTATAACAAAATTATCACATGAAGAAGTTCCTACCACTATTCATCCTCTCTTTTATCTGCCTAAGTGTTTTTGGGCAAAAAAAATCTACTCCAGCCATACAGGCCGACTTGCTTATTCGTCAGATGACCCTCGACGAAAAAATCGGACAACTTAATCAATACACAAGCGATAGAAATGCCACCGGTAAAATAACCGCCGACGGTGATAAAGCAAATCAAGTACGAGAAGGAAAAGTTGGTTCAATGTTAAACGTAGTAGGCGCAGAAGAAACCAGAAAGCTACAGGAACTGGCATTGCAATCGCGCTTAAAGATTCCTATGATTTTCGGGTTAGACGTTATCCACGGTTTTCGCACCACTTTTCCTGTTCCACTTGGCGAAACTGCAACATGGGATTTAGCTTTAATGGAAAAATCGGCACGCATTGCTGCAACAGAAGCCTCCGCTTATGGAATTCACTGGACATTTGCTCCGATGGTAGACATTGCACGCGATCCACGTTGGGGTCGGGTAATGGAAGGCGCGGGTGAAGATACTTACTTAGGAAGTCTGGTGGCAAAAGCCAGAGTGAAAGGTTTTCAGGGAAACGGACTGGGCAATATAGATGCAGTAATGGCCTGTGCTAAACACTTTGCAGCCTATGGTGCTGCAGTGGGTGGACGTGATTACAACTCGGTGGATATGAGCCTGAGACAATTGAACGAAACCTATCTCCCACCCTTCAGAGCAGCTGCCGAAGCTAATGTAGCTACTTTTATGAACTCATTTAATGACATCAATGGTATACCGGCTACAGCCAATAAGTATATCCAACGTGACCTATTGAAAAACCAATGGAATTTCAAGGGTTTTGTAGTGAGCGACTGGGGCAGCATTGGCGAAATGATTGCGCACGGTTATGCTAAGAACGGTTATGAAGCAGCCATGAGAGCTATTATAGCCGGATCGGATATGGATATGGAAAGTCGTTGCTATCGCGATAATTTGAAACAGTTGGTGTTGGATAAAAAAGTTAACATATCTATTATAGACGATGCGGTAAAAAGAATTTTGATTAAAAAATTTGAACTTGGTTTGTTTGAAGACCCATTTCGCTTTTGTAATGTAGAAAGAGAAAAACAACAAACAAATAATGTTGCGAATAGAGAATTGGCACGCGAAATTGGTAAGAAAAGTATTGTTCTGCTTAAAAACGAGAAACTTAGCGATGGCAAACCGTTATTACCACTTTCGAAACTAACAAAAAAAGTAGCGTTAATCGGACCATTATTCAAAGCCACAATTGCCAATCACGGATTCTGGTCGGTAGCTTTCCCCGATGATACTGCAAGAATCATCTCACAATATCAGGGCATTAAAAATCAACTTGACAAAAACTCTGAAATTCTTTATTCGAAAGGATGCAACATTAATGATAACGACAAATCCGGTTTTGAAGAAGCGATAGCTGCTGCTAAATCGGCGGATATAGTTATTTTATCGCTAGGCGAAGCTGCAGATATGAGCGGCGAAGCAAAAAGCAGAAGCAGTTTGCAACTTCCGGGTGTACAGGAAGAATTGATGAAAGAAATTTATAAAACAGGTAAACCTATTGTATTGATGCTAAACACCGGACGTCCATTAATTTTCAATTGGGCTGCCGATAATATTCCGGCTATTTTATACACATGGTGGCTGGGAACCGAAGCCGGAAACTCAATAGCCGATGTAGTGTTTGGCGATTACAACCCTGCGGGAAAATTACCCATGTCGTTTCCAAGAACCGAAGGTCAAATTCCAATTTACTATAACCATTACAGCACCGGCCGACCTGCCAAAGATGAAGATGACAAAAACTATGTTTCGGCCTATATCGATTTACAAAACAGTCCGCGCTTTCCGTTTGGCTACGGCATGAGTTACACCAACTTTAATATCAGCAACTTAAAACTATCATCTAACGAATTAGCTATAAATGGTGGCAAGCTTACCGTGACTGTAAATGTAGAAAACACAGGAAATTACGACGGTGAAGAAGTAGTACAATTATACATTCACGATTTGTTTGGCTGCGTGGTTCGTCCTGTAAAAGAATTGAAAGGATTTAAAAAACTGTTTTTGAAAAAGGGTGAAAATAAATCGGTTACATTCAACATTACACCGGGCGATTTAAAATTCTACAACGATGAAGTGAAATTCATAAATGAAACGGGTGACTACGAAATATTCGTTGGGAACTCATCCGACGCGAACCTGAAGTCTAAATTCACACTAAAACTATAAATTTAATCGTTAAAATCAATCAATTATGAATAATTCAACCTGAATTAGAGAACAAAGTCAATACTATAATCATTAATTTATTAAAAACAATCATCTAATTATTAAATTAAATCTATGAACAAAAGATCACACCAAAGATGTAAGTTCTTCAACTTGCATCTGAACAAACTATTTATTAGTTTGCTTAGTACGTTTATTTTTATAATAATCGGTACAGTATCGGCCTCAGCAGCAAATCCGAGAAAAGGAGTTGTAACTGACGCAAAATCAAACGAAGCGCTAATTGGAGTAAGTATTAAAGTAGAAGGTAGTAGCGTTGGAACAATCACCGACACGAATGGTGCATTTAGAATTGAAACACCATCTGCTAACTCAGTGTTAGTGGTATCCTATATAGGTTACAACACTCAAAAAGTGAATGTAAGTGGACAAAGCGATATAAAAATAAATTTAATAGAAGACACTAAAAACCTTGACGAACTGATTGTTGTAGGATACGGTGTTCAAAAAAAGAGTGTTGTTACTGCAGCCATCAGTCGTGTATCGGCCGAGGATTTGAGTAAAACGACTCCTTCACGCATCGAAGATGCCTTAAAAGGTAAAATTTCGGGTGTACAAATTACTCAAAGTTCAGGACAACCGGGATCGGATTCAAAAGTTCGTATTCGTGGTATTGGTACAGTAAACAATAGCGACCCACTTTATATTGTAGATGGTATGGCTGTTGATGGTGGTATCAACTACCTGAACCCTGCCGACATACAGTCTGTTGAAATTTTGAAAGATGCAGCATCAGCTGCAGTTTATGGTACACGTGGTGCCAACGGTGTAGTGTTGGTAACTACCAAAATGGGACTAAAAGGCAAAATGGCCATCAATTACAATGTAACGTATGGAATGCAAAACCCTTGGAAAAAAAGATCGATATTGGATGCAACTCAATACATGACCTTAATGAACGAGGCATCTATCAATGATGGTAATGCTCCTAAATATACTAACGATCAGATTTCGTCTGCCGGAAAAGGCACCGACTGGCAAGATGCCACCTTCAATTATGACGCTCCGGTAGTTAGTCATCAAATTAGTGCAAGTGGTGGTACCGATAAAGCTACTTACTTCTTATCATTTGGATATTTCGATCAGGAAGGTATTGTAGGCGGTAACTTTGGTAAATCAAACTACAACCGTTACAGTTTGAGATCAAACAATACTTACAATGTTTTTGAAACAAAAACACGTGACTTCTTAAACAAATTGAAAGTGGGCGTAAACGTGAACTACTCAAGAATGAAATCTACAGGCGTTGAAACAAACTCTGAATATGGTTCAATTTTAGGTAGTGCATTGGCATTCGACCCAACCGTTCCTGTATATGCATTGGATCCGGCAGCTGTTTTAGCTGCTCATCCTACAGCTGTGAAAGACAAAAATGGTAATGTATATTCAACTCCTCCATCAGGTTTTCAGGAAATTGCAAACCCGGTAGCTATGCTGGATGCACCTTCAAAATCGACAGGTAATTCTGATAAATTCGTAAGTAGTTTTTGGGCTGAAATGGATGTAATCAAAGATCTGAAATTCAAAACTAATTACGGTGTCGATCTTGCATTCTGGGGTAACGACGGATATACTTTTCCACACTTCCTCGCTACACAAGGTAAAGACATAACTCAAAGTTCTGTTCACTCAGACATGCACCGCGGGTTTACATGGCAACTTGAAAACACGTTGACCTACACAAAGAAAATTGCAGAAAAACATAACTTATCTGTTTTACTTGGTCAATCAGCTAAGAAATACACTTATCGCGAATTATTTGGCGATGACTATAACTTGTTAGAAACTAATCCTGACAAAGCAAACATCAACTCGGCTATTGCTGCCAGAACACTTGAAAGAGTTGCCGGTGGAACAGGTGGATTCACTGCTCAAACATTGGCTTCGTACTTTGGTAGAATAGATTATAACTACGATGAACGTTATATCTTCCAGGCTACAGTTCGTCGTGATGGTTCTTCAAGATTCGGTTCTATGCACAAATGGGCAGTATTCCCTGCATTCTCATTAGGTTGGAACGCAACGAATGAGAAATTCCTGGAAAGTCGTCCTGAATGGCTTAGCGCATTAAAATTCCGCGGAAGCTGGGGTAGAAATGGTAACGAAAATATTGGTGATTTCAGATACACCAGTTTAATGGATGGTAATCAAAACTACTATTTGGGTTCGGGAGCTACTTCAACCATGCAATACGGTACCAGCCCATCGGTTATCGCAAATCCAAACGTGAAATGGGAAGAATCGGAACAACTTGACCTTGGTTTTGAATCACGCTATTTCAACAATGCTTTAAGCTTTAGCTTCGATTATTTCAAGAAAAAAACCAATGGTATGTTGATGGACTTGCCAATACCTGCTTATGTTGGTAAAGGTGCTCCGATTGCTAACGTAGGTGATATGGAAAACTGGGGATTGGAGTTTGAAACAAGCTACAAACTAAACTTAAAAGACTTTACATTTAATATTGGTGCAAATGCTTCTTACTTAAAGAATAAACTGATTAAACTGGGTAATGCATCCGGCGAAGCTATTTATGAAAATGCAGGTGCTACAGGCGTAGGAAGTTACGTAAAAGGTAAAAACGGAGAAGTTTTCCCATATTTCTATGGTTATAAAACCGGTGGAATTCTTCAAACACAAGCCGAAGCAACCGCATACAATGCCAAATATGGTGAAAACGCACAACCAGGAGATGTTATCTTTATGGATATCGCAGGAGCTAAAGATGCAAATGGCAATGACATAGGCGATAACAAAATTGATGACAATGATAAAACCAAAATTGGTAAAGGAATGCCGGATTGGACTTTCGGTTTAAATCTTGGAGCAGAATGGAAAGGCTTTGACTTAACTGCATTCTTCCAGGGAACTGCCGGTAACGACATTTTCGATTACTCACAAAGAGGTGATATCACTGCTATGAACAGACCATCATGGACTCTTGACAGATGGATTGGCATTGGAACTTCAAACAGCATTCCTCGTATGACAGCTGTAAATCCAAATCGTAACTGGCGCTCTTCAGATCTTTATATTAAAGACGGATCGTACATTCGCTTAAAAACGCTGCAATTTGGTTATACCTTACCTCAAAAAATGATGCGTAAAGTTGCCATTGACCGCTTACGTTTGTTCGTAACAGCCGAAAATTTATTGACGCTAACAAAATACGATGGTTTTGATCCTGAAATTGCAGCAGGCGGTTACACCACAATTGGTGTTGACAAAGGAATTTACCCACAAGCCAGAACTATTTCAGTAGGTGCTAACATTACTTTCTAACTTTAAAAAAAACAGAAGATATGAAAAAATATAAATTTATTCTATTATTAGCGGCAGCTATAGGATTTGTGTCATGTGGCGACGAATTCCTGACCAGCCATCCTACCCAATCGCAAGAAGCGGGTGGAGCTGCTACTGAAGGTGCAATATTATCCAACCTTGGTTCTTGTTATCAAATTCTATTATTTGATAGTTATGCCGGTGGTAATTACAATAGTATTTTATTAATGTCGGATTTACGATCTGATGATATCTACAAAGGTGGTGGTGATGCCGGTGACCAGGGACAATTATACCGTCTGTCACAACTGGATGCTACTGCTACTGAATTACCTGCAGGGCTTTGGAACATTTATTATTCTGGATTGAGCCGTTGCAACAACGTTATTTTGGCTTGTGACAATGCAGTGAATATACCTGAAGCTAATCTTAATCAATACAAAGCAGAAGCACATTTCTTACGTGCTTACTACACTCATTGGTTATGGAAATTTTGGGGTAATATACCTTATTTCGAAGCTGATTTAGCTGCACCTTATATGGCTAAACAATATACAGCCGACGAAGTATATGCAAAAATCATCGCTGATTTGGATTTTGCAATTACAGGCGACAAATTGCCAATGCGCACTACTATCGCTAATGATGGACGTATTACCAAAGCTGCAGCACAAATGCTAAAAGCCCGCGTAGTTATGTATCAGAAAGATGCCACTAAATATGCAGAAGTATTGAAAGATATGACTGAAATTATCAAAAGTAACAAATATGCATTGGTGAATGACTTTTCGGCTATATGGTTGAATGCTGGCGAATTTGGTGGTGAATCCATTTTTGAAACCAACCAGTTACCTGAAGGAAAAACCTGGGGTGCTTCTTGGCAAGGATATGGAACTAACCTTCCTGCCTTTATTTCCCCGAATGGTCTGTCAGGTCAAACACTTTATGTTGGTGGTTGGGGATTTGGTCCGGTACGTACCGAAGCTTACGCTATTTACGAAACCGATGATAAACGTTTAGTTGGAACTATCAATAAATTTGATGATGGAACTTATACTCCACGTTTCCAAAACACCGGATTGTTTATGTCGAAATATGCAGCCCGCAAAGGGTATAACCCACCTCCGGGAGATGTTGACTTGAATTATGATAACAACGTACGTATTTTCCGTTACGCAGAAACATTATTGAACGCTGCTGAATTAATGGTAATGAACGGTGTAGCTCCTGTAAATGGTGTAACAGCTCAGGATTGTTTGGATCAAATCAGACAACGTGCCGGATTAACTTCGATACCTGCTACTACTGCTAACATTAAACTCGAGCGTCGTCGTGAATTCTTAGGTGAAGGTATCCGCTTCTGGGATATCGTACGCTGGGGAGATACTAGTTTGTTGACCGAAAACAAACCGGCTTTTTCAACAGCAAGAACCTGGGCAGCTTACAAAAAGTATTTGCCTATTCCACAATCTGAAATTGAAAAAACAGAAGGTGAGTTCAAGTTGAAACAAAACACAGGCTACAATTAATTCACACATCATTAAAACAGAATAGATATGAAAAATATATTTAAAACAGGAGCGTTAGCAGTGCTATCATTGCTTATGATAACAGCTTGCGATCCGCAACAAAGTACGGATTATGCTTTAGGAGCTATGCCAACAGCTGACCAGTTAAGCTTCACAGCTAAGCCAACTGCATCGAAAGCCAATATTATTGACTTTGCAAACACGTCTTCGATAAAAGGAATTGCTACCTGGGATTTAAGTGGTAGTAAAGCTAAAGGTGAAACTACACAGGCTACTTTCCCATTTAAGGGAGAATATACAATTACAATGACATTGTATACCTCCGGTGGATCGGCAAGTATTACCCAAAAAGTAATCATCGCTAATGATGACATGTCTTTATTGAATACACCAATGTACAATTCACTAACTGGTGGAGCTGCTAAAACAAGTGGTAAAACATGGGTATTTGATCAATATTATGATGGACATTTCGGAGTAGGTCCTTTCGATGCTACCTCACCAAGTTGGTGGAGTTGTCCTGCCGAAGGAAAATCAAAATGTAGTTTGTATACTCAAGAGTTCACGTTTACGCAAGTAGGGGTAAAATTCGATTGGGTAAATAACGGCTCGGTTTATACAAATGCTGCTGGAAAAACAGCACTTGCAGCTTTGGGCTATTCAACCTCAGTTGTTCCACCGGATGGTGATTTTGATGTAGCTTATGTGCCAAAAACAAACTATACATTTGCTTTGAACGAAACTGCAAAAACCATCACGCTTAGTGGCGGAGCTTTCTTAGGACATTTTGCCGGTACTTCTACTTATCAAATTCTGAGTATCTCGGACGATGCATTGTACCTAAAATGTGTAAGTACAGTTGAACCAGGTAATGGCTGGTGGTACCGTTTAATTCCAAAAGAAAAGAACATTAAACCGAATATTATCATCCCATTGAAAGAAATTGCGTTGAATGAAGATTTTGAATCGGCGACACCTAAAGTTGTTTTCGCTAAAGAAGACATGGGTTCGCTGACGAATGCATTCTATTCAAATCCTGCTCCGGTACCTGTAAACACTTCTTCGAAAGCATTTTTATATCAAAAAAGCACAGGCTTTTATTCGAATGTTTTCTTCCAGGCTACAGGTTACAAGTTTGATTTATCAGCACAAAACAAAATTACACTTAAGGTATTTATTCCTTCGTACAATGACTATACAACTTCTAATGCTGTGGCTGGAAGCTGGATAAGCAATGCGAAACTAAAACCTCAGGTAGCTGTAAAACTTCAGGATGGAAGCTTGGGTGGAAATGCTTACACCACTCAAACCGAAATAATCAAGGGCGATTTGGCTACTGATAAATGGATCGATCTTACATTCGATTTCAGCAGTGTTAGTGGTCGCAAAGATTATGACAAGATTGTAATCCAGTTCGGAGCCGAAGGTCAGGCAGGAGCAGGTATCTTCTTTATGGATGAGTTTCACTTTATCAAGTAATTATTCTATTTAAAAGCGGATGGTCAGAGTGCAGGTTATTTTTATTCGACAAACCTGCACTCCCATCTATCCGCACATCAAGAAAAAGTATTAAAGGTTAATTCTATGAATAGTCGGTCATCAAATGAGTTTGAGTCCGACTATTCTTAATACTTCAAACAAAAGAAATATATGAAAAAAGTACTTTCTCTTATCAGTTTGGTTCTCCTTATCAGTTCTTGTAACGGTTCAAACTCTCCCGGAAATGAAATAACTTCAAAACTAGCTGTAGCAGATGTTATTCACGAAAGAAGCAGCACGTCAACTACAAGCTATCGATTTACCATAAACGTCACTCCTACCTGTTCAAAACCAATTACGGTCAACTACAAAACCGTTGATGCAACAGCTATAGCGGGTAAAGATTACACAGCACTAACCGGTAACCTTACTATTCCTGCCAATACTTTAACTGCTTACATTGATGTTACGGTTTCAAAAGATAGCCTTCGACAAGAAGATCAAACTTTTACACTGGAACTGAGTACTCCTACCAACGCTTCTATCTCCGGAACAGGGAAGGCCAACGGAACAATTCAGAATTATGGTACCTATATACCGGTTGATGGTACCGGCTATGCCGGCGCAACAAGTTATCCGGGAATGACACTCACCTGGAGCGATGAGTTTACAGCTAACTATATCAACTCTAACAACTGGTCGTACGACACAGGTGGTTCGGGCTGGGGAAACAATGAATTGGAATACTACACCAACTCCAGCAAAAACGCCTATACTACAGGCGGATATTTAGTGATTGAAGCCCGCAAAGAAACCATGGTCACCAACAACTACACATCGGCCAGAATGATTTCGAAAGACAAGAAAACATTCACCTACGGACGAATTGATTTCAGAGCCAAGTTACCAAAAGGACAAGGCATTTGGCCGGCATTGTGGATGCTGGGAAATAACATTGGCACAACACCATGGCCTGCATGTGGCGAAATTGACATAATGGAACTACTGGGACATGAACCACAAAAAACATACGGCACCATTCACTGGGGTGCTGCGGGCGGAGCAAGTACACATATCGGTGGCAACTACTCTTTACCTTCACTGACTTTCAACGATAAATTTCACCTCTTCAGTCTTAAATGGGAGGCCGATAAAATGACCTTTCTAATAGACGATGTGGTGTATTTCACCGCCAATAAATCGCAGGTTAATGGCGATTATCCGTTCGACAAACCATTCTTCTTTATTATGAATGTGGCAGTAGGTGGCGGTTGGCCAGGCAATCCGGATGCAACTACCGTATTTCCACAACGAATGATAGTAGATTACGTACGGGTTTTTCAATAATTATTCAGGCTTAAAAAAGATAAAATACAGATTATGTTTAGTAAACAATTCACTTCCCGACATTCCTTCTTGAAATTCGCTGTTGTTTCTGCTTTGACAGTGGTGTCGAGCTGTGCAACCGGGAATGAAATAGTGCAAAACAAGCCCGACGAGCCCAAAAATGTGAGTTCGGATGTATCTTGTTGGTTGACGGAATCCAGCTCAATGAGCTATTTAAAGAAACAAACTAATGCTTTAAATTTCACGGCAACATCAAATGTAAATCCGTCGATAACTGTGGACTCGCTCACAAAATATCAAACCATGGATGGGTTTGGATTTGCTATGACCGGCGGAAGTGCGTTTTTAATCAACAAACTTGGCGCCACCGACAAGGCTAATTTGGTGAAGGAGCTTTTCTCGAACGACAGCACAGCAATTGGTGTTAGTTATTTACGGGTGAGCCTCGGAGCATCCGATTTAAGCTCGTCAGTATTTTCATACGACGACATCGATCCATCGAGAGTTGACACCACCTTGCAATATTTTAGTCTTAAACCCGATTCGGCCGATTTAATTCCGGTATTAAAATCAGCATTAGCCATCAATCCGAACATTAAAATTCTGGCTTCACCCTGGTCAGCTCCGGCATGGATGAAAACAAACAAAAGTGCAAAAGGCGGTAGTCTGAAACAAGAATTCTTCGGAGTGTATGCCCGCTATTTTGTAAAATACATTCAGGCCATGAAGGCGCAGGGAATACCTATTGATGCCATTACTATTCAAAATGAGCCACTGAATCCTGACAATAATCCAAGTATGTACATGACGGCATTAGATCAGGCATTATTCGTCAAAAACTATCTGGGACCTGAGTTTGCCAAAAACAGTATAACAACAAAGATTATTCTGTACGATCACAACTGCGATATGTACAGCTATCCACTAACGGTACTTAACGATCCGGATGCACGCAAATACAGCGACGGATCAGCTTTTCACCTCTATGGTGGTAATATCATTGCACTCACCACGGTTCACAATGCCTATCCCGAAAAGAATGTATATTTCACCGAACAATGGGTGGGTGCGCCGAGCAATTTTGCAGAAGATTTGAAATGGCACGTAAAAAACCTGATTATAGGTGCTCCCCGTAACTGGAGTAAAAATGTGATTGAATGGAACCTGGCTTCCGACCCAAACTACTATCCTCATACCGATGGGGGTTGTGGAACTTGCCTTGGAGCATTAACTATCAGCAACAGCGTATCCCGTAACGTAGCTTATTACATTATTGGTCATGCTTCTAAGTTTGTTCCTCCCGGGTCGGTACGTATTGAATCGAGCGTGGTAAGCAACTTACCCAATGTGGCCTTCGTCACTCCTACCGGCAAAAAAGTGCTGATAGTGCTCAACGAAAGCAATGCATCGCAAACCTTCAATATTCAGTTTAAAAACAAAAATGTGAGTCCCACTTTAGGAGTCGGAGCAGTGGCAACCTACGTATGGTAGCACATTTATAAAAGCGAATAAAAAGTCATAGCAGTAATGAACCAAACAAATAAGGCCGAATCGTTTCTGGTATGGTTGAATGGTAAATCCATAAAATCCAGTCTGCCCAAAAGGTATATTTCCACATTCGTGATTGAATGTCGTTAAGTTTAGACCTCTCCCCAACCCTCCCCGAGGAGAGGGATATAGGGAGAGGTCGAAAAAGAATATGCTTAACTAAATAACATTGATTCATGATTGAATAATTTTTAGTTTTAAAGGTTGATTTGTTGGAAAAGGGAGGTGTCAGTTTTTACCGACACCTCTCTTTGTTGTTTAATCAATTCCGAACAACCGCTAAAGCCGGTTTGTCGGGTAACTCAGGTTTTCTAAGACTGCCAATAAATCGTTCAACAGTATCAATAAATCGTTCGACAATACCAATAAATCGTCCGACAGTACCGATAAATCGTCCGACAGTACCGATAAATCATCTGACAGTACCAATAAATCATCTGACAGTACCAATATTACATCTCCTTTGAGAGCATTCAGTATTCTCGTAACTCTTCCTTCGCCAACGATTTCTTAAACTAAATGAGCATTTCACTGTTTCTATTCTGTTCACTAAAGAATAGCACTATTGCAAATCTATTCAGGCGTATTATCTCAATTGCCGGAATGGTACAATACTGAAATTAATTTAGCTCCTTTCAATATCGAATTGTTTGATGTTTAATTAATTCAAAGTATCTTTGTAATCATTTTTCAAATCAATTTGTTTATTTGATACATAAACGAATTAGAAGCAAATAAATATGACAGAAACAGTTTTAGGATTGACAGATCAAAGCTTAGAAACGCCTACCGACAAAGTAATTTCTAAGATTAAAGAACTAATTATTTCGGGCGTATTGAAACCGGGCGACAAGCTTCCGGCAGAACGGAAAATGGCCGTAGAATTTGGCTTTGGCAGAACGCATGTGCGTGAGGCATTGCATAAACTGGAGTTTTATGGCATTATTAAAACCTTACCCCAAAGTGGTTCGGTGGTAAATGGACTTGACATCAACACGCTGGATGGACTTATTTCGGACGTGCTGAATCTTCAGAGCTACGACTTCTACTCTCTGGTAGAAACACGTATCTTACTCGAAGTAAAAGGAGTAAGACTCTGCGCTGAACGAAGAACCGAAAAGGACATTGCAATGCTTGAAAAAGCACACGCCGATTATGTAGAGCATTTTGATACTCCCGAGCGCGTAAGTTACGACTTTGCCTATCACCGTGCGTTGGCCGAGGCGAGTCATAATCCCGTTATCAAAGCGATGCTAATGATCGTTATCCCCGACATTCTGGCTATTTATCAACGAGATAGAATTTGTGTTCCAAACTCTCAAATCATTGAAGAACATGAAGGCATGCTCAACTACATAAAAGCCGGAGATGCTGATGGAGCAGCAGAATTAATGAATCAACACCTGCAAGGTGTGCTTGCATTTGCAAAACAAAGATTAGAACAGGGAAATTAGTAGTTTCAAGTACACAGTTACAGGTTACAAAGCTGTTTATCTGTGTTCAGAAAACAGATCAATACTTAATATCAATTACTTATATGAATACTAAAAGCGCAAACTTTATTATTGAGAATGAAACTGTTTGGGAAAACTTAGGTGGAGGAGTTTCACGTCAAATAATGGGTTACGATGGTCAGATAATGATGGTGAAAGTGAAATTCGAAAAAGGAGCCATTGGCTATGTTCACGAGCATTTTCATTCGCAAACTACTTATGTGGCAGGCGGCTTATTCGAAGTAAACATTAACGGTGAAAAAAAAATACTCAACTCAGGCGACGGTTTTTACACCGAACCCGACAAACCACACGGCGTGGTATGCCTCGAAGCAGGCATTCTAATGGATGTGTTTACCCCCATGCGTTTAGAGTTTCTCAAAAAATAAATGATACCAGCTACTTGTAACTCGTAACTCGTAACTTGTAACTATTAAATATTACAATAATGACAAATCAACAAGACCCAACTATAAAAAAGAAAGTTCTTTTTATCGATCGCGACGGCACCATCATCATCGAACCACCGGTGACTTTTCAAGTAGACCGTGTGGATCAGATTGAATACCTGCCTGCCGTATTGCGTAACCTGCACTTTATCCGCAAAAAGCTCGACTTCGAATGGGCATTGGTTACCAATCAGGACGGTTTGGGAACACCCGTGTATCCTCAGGAAAACTTCGATCAGGTACAAGCCAGCTTTCTGAAAACACTTGCTAACGAGGATATTCATTTCAATAAGATATTCATCGATATATCTTTCCCCGAAGATAATTTACCGACCCGTAAGCCGGGCACTGCCATGCTTACCGAATATTTCACCGAAGCCTACGATTTAGAAGGCTCATTTGTTATTGGCGACCGCTATACCGATGTTGAATTGGCCAAAAATATGGGCTGTAAAGCTATTTTCATCAGCACCAACGAGGAAATATTGAAGGAAAAAGGATTGACAGCCTACTGCGCATTGCAAACTACCGACTGGAACCGCATCACCGAGTTCCTTTTTGCCGGTGAGCGTACTGCCACTGTAAAACGCACCACCAAAGAAACCGATATCCTTATCGAATTAAACTTAGATGGTTCGGGAAAATGCAACATCAACACCGGTCTGAAATTTTTCGATCACATGTTGGAACAAATAGGAAAACACTCCGGTTCCGATTTGACTATTCAGGTAAAAGGCGATCTTGAAGTAGACGAACATCACACCATCGAAGATACTGCTATTGCGTTGGGCGAAGCATTTGGCAAAGCATTGGGAAATAAACGCGGGGTAGAACGTTACGGGTTCTATTTACCCATGGACGACTGCTTGTGCTCTGTTGCCCTTGACTTTGGCGGGCGTGCATGGTTAGTGTACGATGCTGAATTTAAACGTGAATATGTGGGCGATTTACCTACCGAAATGGTCCTCCATTTCTTCAAATCATTCAGCGACGCTGCCAAAATGAACTTAAACATTAAAGCCGAAGGCGATAACGAACATCACAAGATCGAAGGTATCTTTAAAGCATTGGCCAAATCGATCAAAATGGCCGTAAAACGTGATATCTATCAATATGAATTGCCGTCAACGAAGGGAATGCTTTAGTCAGTTATCAGTGAACAGTTATCAGTAATCAGTAATCAGTGACAACGAGTAAACGTATTCAGTAGACAAGTTAACCAGTAAACGAGTTCACAGTCAATTATTTAAATACACAACAAATACATTAATCATTTACAATTAACCATTTATCATTAACTATTTATCATTAACTATTATCAGAATGCGCTTTACTCTCCCTAAATATTTCCTTGTTTTAGTTCTTGCATTTCAATCTACATTGCTTTGTGCGCAGCCCGGCACTACGGTGCGCCCACGTTTGGTAGTCGGAATCATGATCGATGGTCTTCAACAGAAGCATCTCGATTTAATGTACAATTATTTCGACAGCAATGGATTGAGAAAGATAATCGGTCAGGGTGCGAATTGCGAAAACGTACACTACGACATTATTTCAGCAGGAAACGCATCGGATGTTGCCACGGTGATGACCGGAACTATTCCCTACTACAACGGCATTGCGGGTGATAATTACTACAACAGAGCCGAAAAGGAAATAAAATCGATACTTGAGGATGAAAATGAAACCGGCATAGGAACCAAACTAACGGTTTCGGCACACAACCTGCTTTCGAGCACCATTACCGATGAACTTATGCTGGCCAATCCGAACAATTCGAAGACCTACTCAATAGCTTTAAATGCCGAGGATGCCATCATGATGGGCGGACATACAGCTAAGAGTGTGGCATGGATAGACGATACGCAAATGAAATGGGTGGGAACCGGTTATTATATGGATGGACTTACTCATTGGGCAGAAAACATGAATACCAATGGAGAATTTCAAAGCTACGTGAATCGTGTCTGGAATCCGCTGTTTGGCATCGGCACTTATAATTTTCATCCGGTAAAAGAGGATAAAAGATCGGGATTCACGTACGATCCGAAAAGTAAAAAAAATCAGAGATCAAGCGCAACTATTCTCAAAAACACGCCGGCAGCCAATTCGCTGGTGGCCGATGTGGCCTGTAAACTCATCACCGAGCAGGGATTGGGAGCTGATAAATATCCCGATATGCTGATGCTTCAATTTACGGTGCGTACGCCAAACGAAAAAACAACAGCCCTGCAAACGGCCGAAAAAGAGGACATGTACCTTCGACTGGATAAAGATATTCAACGAATAATGCAAAAGATTGATACCTCAGTAGGACTGGATAAAACGGTGGTTTTTATGTTCGGAAATCAAACGGGCGTACACTCACCTGCCGAACTGGGCGAAAACAAGATACCGGCCGGTTATTTCAATGCCAACCGATCGTTGGCACTACTGAGTACTTACTTAATGGCCGTATACGGACAAGAAAAGTGGATAGAAGGCTATTATGCAAAAAACATTTATCTGAACAAAAAGAAAATTGAGGAGAAAAAAATCAAGTTCAGCGATATGCAGCAAAACATAGCTGAGTTTATGCTCGAATTTGAGGGCATACAATCGGCCTACACTTCAACGCAGCTCCTGAGCATGGGACGAAACGGAAACAGTGTCATTGAACGTATTCAAAACTCTACGACTCATAAAAGTACCGGCGATATTATTCTGACACTTCTACCCGGTTGGATAGAAGTGGACGACAAGAACAATCCGATTGGTGAGTCAAATGCCATCGTTTCGTACACGCCGCTGTATTTTTACGGTTGGCTAATTCCAACTAAAAAAATTGTGAGTTCGTACAGCACCACTGACATTGCTCCTACGCTGTCGCGAATATTAAACATCCCGATGCCAAATGCTTGCATCGGAAAACCAATTGAAGAAGTATTATCCAAATAATTAGCGCCATCAATTTCAGAATGGCATATTTCCAGATAAAAAATATGAAGTATAATTTTGATGAAATAATTGATCGTAACCAAACCGATGCGATAAAAATAGAACGCTGCAAAGCTCTTTTCGGAACAGAAAATGTACTGCCATTGTGGGTAGCCGACATGGATTTTCGTACCCCCGATTTCATTATCGATGCAGTGAAACAACGCTGCGAACACCCTGTTTTTGGTTATTCTAAACTGCCTAAAGGCTTTATTCCTGCATTGACAGGGTGGATTCAACAACTGCACAACTGGACTGTAAAGCCCGAGTGGGTAGGTTTTCTCCCGGGAATTGTTTCGGGAATTGCCTTTGCGGTTGATGCCTATACCCAAACAAGCGACGAAATCATCATTCAACCACCGGTATATTATCCATTCATTCAGGTTGTTCAAAAAGCAAAACGCAATTTGGTATACAATCAACTGAAAGAAGTGAATGGTAAATTCGAAATGGACTTCGAAGACCTGGAACAAAAAATTACTGCCAACACCCGCATGTTTATTCTTTGCAATCCTCACAATCCGGGTGGACGCGCATGGGATGCCAAAACACTGGAACGTCTGGCCAAAATTTGTGCAAAACATAATATTATCGTTATCTCCGATGAGATTCACTCCGATCTGGTTTTACACGGACAGACACATACTCCGTTTGCAACCGTATCAGCTGCAGCAGCCGACATTAGCCTGACATTTATGGCACCTACCAAAACCTTCAATATGCCGGGATTGGTAAGTTCGTCGTATATCATTTCAAATCCATCGTTGCGCAAGCAATATGCCGATTATCTGGAAAAAATAGAACAAGCTGGTGGAAATATATTCGCTTACGTGGCCACACAAGCTGCTTACGAACAAGGTGCTGAATGGAGAAAGCAAATGCTCGAATATGTGGAGGGAAATATAGACTTTGTGGTTGGCTTTTTGAAAACCAACATTCCTCAGATTAAACCCATGATACCCGAAGCGACATACCTGATATGGTTGGATGGCACCGAGTTGGGCATGGATACCGATGATTTATTCCGGTTCTTTGTCGACAAGGCAGGCCTGGGACTAAACAAAGGAACCGTTTTTGGACCCAGTGGCGAATGCCATTTGCGCTTGAACGCTGCTTGTCCGCGTAGCGTATTGGAACAGGCAATGAACCAATTACTATCGGCGGTAAACAGTTTATAATTTCTCACTGATTTACTGATAACTGTTTACTGATAACTGATAACTGAATAAAACATGGATGTAAAGATAGAACCCTCGTGGAAAAGTGCGTTGCAATCGGAATTCGACAAAGATTATTTTGTCAAATTGACCGATTTCGTACGCAATGAATATAAAACAAAACTAACTTTTCCACCTTCATCGTTAATTTTCAATGCATTCGATCAATGCCCGTTCGACAAAGTAAAAGTGGTGATTATTGGTCAGGATCCGTATCACGGCGACGGACAAGCACATGGATTGTGTTTTTCGGTGACCGATGGTGTGGCTTTTCCACCTTCACTGCTCAATATTTTCAAAGAGATAGAGCGCGATTTAGGCATTGCTAAACCAACAAGTGGCAACCTTATTCGTTGGGCACAACAGGGTGTTTTATTGCTCAATGCCACCCTAACGGTTCAGGCACATGCAGCAGGCTCACATCAGGGACGCGGTTGGGAGACTTTTACCGACGCGACCATTCATAAACTGGCTTCCGAAAAAGAAGGATTGGTATTCATGTTATGGGGATCGTACGCTCAGAAAAAAGGTGATTTCATAGATACAAACAAACATCTGGTATTAAAATCGGTACACCCCTCTCCCCTGTCAGCTTACCGTGGGTTTATTGGTAACAATCACTTTTCGTTGGCAAACAAGTACATGAAGGAAAAGGGACTTGAAGAAATACAGTGGTAATTTGTGAAAGTATTTTCGGAGTATAAACAGACATCAAAATCAAAAATATGAATACTGCTTTATTGATTATCGACGTGCAAAATGATTATTTCGAGAATGGAGCAATGTCGCTGATTGGGTCAGACAATGCAAGCGAAAACATAAAATTATTGCTAAACAAATTCAGAACCGAAAATCAGCCAGTATTGCATATTCAGCATATCGCGACAAGTCCGGGTGCCACTTTCTTTATTCCAAATACTATTGGTGCAGAAATTCATGCTAATGTAAAGCCATTGGACGATGAAAAAGTAATCATTAAACATTACCCCAACAGCTTTCGCGAAACTGATTTACTGGATCATTTAAAATCGCTGGATATAACTAATCTTGTCATCTGTGGTATGATGACCCATATGTGTATTGACGCCACCACCAGAGCTGCAAAAGACCTCGGATTTAATTGTACGCTCATTGCAGATGCGTGTGCCACAAAAGATCTTGAAATAAACGGAACTATAGTGACCGCTGAAAATATTCACAAAAGCTTCCTGGCTGCACTGAATTATTACTATTCAACCGTTACAAATACAAACAAATACATTGGAGAGAACTAAAAATCTCCTACGATTATCTTCTTCTCAATAAATCGTGTAAGGCTTTATTTATCTCCGGAAAGGAAAACTTAAAACCGGCATCGCTGAGCCTTCTCGGAATTACATAGGCACTATTCAAAATCAATTCCGGCTCTGTTCCTATCAGCTTTGCACCCAACCGAATGGCAAATTCCGGTGCAGGAATTCCAAAAGGAACATGCAACACGTTGCGGAGTGCGTGCATAAACACATCGTTGGAAATAGGATGTGGTGCAGTACAGTTAAATACACCCTGCAACGCATCCTTCTCCTGCAAGAAAAGCACCACGCGGAAATAATCCTCCAAATGAATCCAACTAAACATTTGCGTCCCTGATGCTTGTTTACCACCTAAGCCAAAGCGGATTAACCACACAAAAGGACCAAGTGCGCCGCCATCTTTGCCCAATACCACCGATGTACGCAACGCCACTTGACGAGTGGAAGCTAACTCAAATCCAAAAAAAGTTTTCTCCCAACTTGTAACTACTTCAGCTAAAAAGTCATTTCCAAGTTCAGCTTCATCTTCCGACATAGGATGATTGATTGACAGCTTGTAAACACCCGTTGCACTGGCATTAATCCATAATTTAGGGGCTTGGGCACAATTTAGGATTGCCTCACCAAGTAGTTCTGTTGTTCTGATTCTTGACTCCAGAATAGCTTTCTTATTCGTTGGATTGTGTCTGCAATTGATTGACTTACCTGCTAGATTAATCAATATATCGGCCTTATTAAGTGCCTCGGTCAATGCTGTCAATTCCCAGGGCACATGTAATTTTGAACGCGAAACTAGAACAACCTTATATCCTCGCTCACGAAAACGCATTTCTAGATAAGTGCCAATAAAACCTGTACCACCTGCAATTACTATTTTTTTCATCATTGACATTTAAATTAATACGATATGCGCAAATTACAAAATATATATCACAAACTACAAACAATTAAAACAAAAAAACTCCCTTGCATACAAATTGCAAAGGAGTTTTTAATTTATTATACTGATTCAATTACAATCAATTATTCTATTCGTGTGCACCCATTTTAAGCATTTGCACTTCGCGTTCGCTTAAGAAACGGTATTTCCCACGTGGAAGACTCTTTTTTGTCAAACCTGCAAAATAAACACGGTCAAGACGTATTACTTTATAACCTAGTTTTTCGAAGATACGACGAACAACGCGATTTTGTCCTGAGTGAATTTCAATGCCAACTTGTTTCAAATCACCTGGTTTTACAAATTCCAATGCATCAGCTTTGATTACATCATCTTCATCCAAATTGATACCATTCAAAATAGTTTCGAAGTCAGCTTTCTCAAGCGCTTTATCCAAAGCTACATGATAGATTTTTTTCTTGTCGTATTTTGGATGAGTAAGTTTCGAAGCCAAATCACCATCATTAGTCAGAAGCAAAACACCTGTAGTATTTCTATCTAAACGACCAACAGGATAAATGCGCTCACTACAAGCATTCTTTACCAAATCAAGCACTGTCAAACGATCGTGTGTATCTTCGGAAGTTGTAACACAATCTTTTGGTTTATTCAATAGTAAATATACTTTTTTCTCAGATTGAACTGTTTGTTCGTGGAAAGTAACTTTGTCGGTAAGTAGTACTTTTACTCCCATCTCGGTTACTATTTGTCCATTTACCGAAATCACCCCTGCCTGAATATATTCATCCGCCTCACGACGGGAACAGATACCTGCATTGGCTAAGAATTTATTTAAACGTACTGGCTTTGTTAAATCAACAACAGTCTTGCGGTATTCTAATTGTTTTTTATTGCTGTATTTCGCATTCGGATCATAAGTATCATCGCTACTGCGTTTGCGGAATGTTACGCCGTCTTTTTTATTATCAAAACGTGTTTCAGTAAATTCTGATCTTTTGCCCTCAGGTAATTTAGAGAAGCTCAACTTGCCTGTACGTGTTTCATCATCTCCTGACTCGCTAAATCTACCATAGATTTTCTCACCGTTAGCATCCGTATTTAATGGACGACTATCACGATTTTCCCAAGGTTTCTTAGCACCTCCAAATGCAGGGCGATCACCGTAAGGTTTACGATCGCCAAAAGCAGGCTTGCGGTCACCATATGCTGGTTTTCTATCTCCATAGGCAGGTTTGCTGTCACGATTTTCCCATGGTTTCTTTTCGCCATAAGCAGGACGTTCACCACGGTTTTCGTAAGGTTTACGTTCGCCATATGACGAGCGACCTTCACTACTTTGGAATGATTTCTTTTCGCCGAAAGAAGAACGACCTTCTTTCATCTCAGCAGCTTTGCGTTCAGCATAGGTTGGTTTTCCTTCACCTCCTACATATCGTTCAGAGCTTGCCGGTTTTCTGTCAAAGCTAGGTTTGCTGCTATCTCTGTTTTCCCAAGGTTTGCGATCACCGTAAGGAGTTTTATTTTCGCCACCACCGTAAGGTTTTCTGTCGCCAAAAGATGGTTTACTATCTCTGTTTTCCCATGGTTTTTTATCACCAAAAGCAGGTTTACTATCGCGGTTCTCCCATGGTTTCTTTTCACCATAAGCAGGACGGCTATCGTCTCTTTTTTTGTAGTCAGCACTTCCGGATGCACGATTGTCATCACGAGCTGGTCTATCAGAACCAAATTTTGCTGCACCTCTTGAACCTTTTAAAATCGATTTCACATCGCGTGATTCAAATGGTTTACCATCACGGCTGGCACCAGCATTCGATTTTGGTCTCGAACTTCCTTGCCATTTTTCATTATTTGCTTTCATTCAAACTTTTTTTATTTGTATTTGGGGTGCAAAGGTCGTAAAAATTCCTGAATAAACAGCACATTTTTAGACTTAAAGCAAGTTTATTCTCGAAAAATTCAATACTATTTATAATTATCAAATATATAATTGCAATCACTACTGTTTCAGAGCATGAGAATTATCTACGGAACTATATTTGCATAATTATAAATTATTCATGGATTTTATACAAACGTTGGAATAAACAAAAAAGTTGGAAACTAAATTGTTATTTTTTAATTGCAGAGACCAAATAAATCATTTTCAATTATCAAGCTTACTCACAAAAAGAATTTATACATTTGTACAAATAATTAATCGTTTTTCACAAGCCTAATAAAATCAACAAACATATCCGTTTAAACCAATCTAAAACAATCCCCTGTTATGAAGAGAAGTTATTTATCACTCAGATTCTCCATTATTATCATTCAATTATTCGGAGTTATATTTTCGTCAGATTCTCAAAACGCAACTTATTACAACAATACTAACTTCCTGAAAACCTTATACAAAGATTCAAGTTATACAAATCTAAAAAAGAAAGTCACCGCTGAATTTGCACATGCACAACCGGGACATTGGGGTGAATTTGTAAAAGGAGTTGACGAAGATTTCCTCACCCCTAAAAAATGTATTGCATTCACTTTTGACGCTTGTGGAGGACCAAAACGTAATGGTTATGATGCAGAATTAATCAACTTTTTACAAAAAGAAAATATACCTGCCACCCTTTTTATTACCGGCAAATGGATAGATGCAAATTTCAGCACTTTTATGAAGTTGAGTAAAGACACGCTCTTCGAAATTGAAAACCACGGTCTAAATCACCAACCATGCTCAATTGATGGTGAAAGTGAATATGGTATACACGGTACAAGCAGTGCAGCTCAGGCCTTCGACGAAATTGAGGCTAATGCCCGCAAGATAGAAGCGCTCACACATCGTCGGCCCACTTATTATCGCTCGGCCACAGCATTTATTGACGAAGCCGGTGCTCGTTTAGCAAGCAAACTTGGTATTATCGCCGTTAACTTTCAGGTATTATCCGGAGATGCAGTTCCATTTACTCCAGCTACATTGATTGAAGAAAATGTTATACAAAACATAAGACCCGGCGCCATTGTTATAATGCATTTCAATCATCCTGAGTGGAACACTTTTGAATCAATGGAAAGAATAGTACCAGAACTCCGCAAATTAGGGTATCATTTTGTAAAATTAGAACACTTTCAATTAATCGGAAAGAAAAAATGACAACATATATTTCCATATTACGAGGTATCAACGTTGGCGGCCATAAAAAGATCAAAATGGATATTTTGAAGCAACTGTATTTTGAGTTGGGCTATATAAACGTTCAAACCTACATTCAGAGTGGAAACGTTATTTTTCAGACGATGGATAGTGATACCATTGCCGTTGAAAAAAAGATTACGAAACAGATATTAAAAGTTACCGGTTTAGAGGTTCCTGTGTTAGTTTTAAAATTGGACGAATTGAAGCAAATAGTTGAAAACAATCCATTTACTTTAGACTCTACAAAAAATACAGCTTCGTTCCATGTCACTTTTCTATCAGCAATACCTGATACAACAAGCGTTGAAAAGCTGAAATCAACAGACAATGGTGCAGATCAGTTTGAACTACTGGACAAAGTTATATATGTATATTGCCCAACAGGTTATGGTAATACAAAACTAACAAATACTTTTTTCGAGAACAAATTAAAAGTAACTGCCACCTGTAGAAACTGGAAAACCGTAAATGAATTAGTCAGATTAGCCGGGCTAATTTTGTAGCATCGCTACATTATTATTACATTTGTCCTGCAAAAATTGATTGAAAGCAATTTGCTAAAACTTCTCAACATTTTCATTTTCAAATTATTCTCGCATGCCACCTTTAGCCGAACGACTTCGTCCACAAACACTTGATAATTACATTGGCCAAAAACATTTGGTCGGCGAAAATGCCATCTTACGCAAGATGATTGAATCCGGACATATCTCCTCGTTCATTTTGTGGGGTCCTCCGGGCGTGGGTAAAACTACGCTGGCTAAAATCATTGCCAACAAACTCGATAGACCCTTTTATACGCTAAGTGCGGTAACTTCGGGCGTGAAAGATGTACGCGAAGTAATTGAGAAAGCGAAAGCAAATCGGTTTTTTTCGCAAGCAAATCCTATTCTTTTTATTGATGAAATTCACCGTTTTAGCAAGTCGCAACAAGATTCGCTACTCGGTGCTGTGGAAAATGGTACTGTTACATTAATAGGTGCTACAACAGAAAATCCGTCGTTTGAAGTCATCACTCCCCTCCTTTCGCGCTGTCAGGTTTACGTGCTAAAATCACTGGAAAAGGAGGATTTACTCGAATTAGCTGAATACGCAATCAAAACTGACATTGAATTAAAAAACCGTCAGATTATTTTTGAAGAAACCGAATCCTTGGTTCGATATTCGGGAGGTGATGCACGTAAGCTTTTGAATATATTAGAGTTAGTTGCAAATTCAGAAACATCCGAAAAAGTAATTTTCACTAACCAAATTGTAACAGAAAGGCTTCAACAAAACCCATCTGCTTACGATAAAGATGGTGAAATGCACTACGATATTATCTCTGCATTTATCAAATCAATTCGTGGAAGTGACCCCGACGCAGCCATTTATTGGTTAGCACGCATGATAGCCGGTGGTGAAGATCCTAAATTTATTGCCCGCCGGTTGGTTATCTCAGCAGCTGAAGATATTGGTCTGGCCAATCCCAATGCACTGTTACTTGCCAATGCCTGTTTTGATGCGTTACAGAAAATCGGTTGGCCCGAAGGTCGTATTATATTGGCCGAAGCAACTGTTTATTTAGCAGCGTCTCCTAAAAGCAATTCTGCCTATCTGGCAATTGATAAAGCATTGGCTTTGGTAGAACGTACTGGTAATCTGCCGATTCCGTTACATTTGCGCAATGCTCCTACAAAACTAATGAAAGAGCTGAATTATGGCACCAATTATAAATACTCACATGATTTTCCAAATCATTTCGTAGAACAACAATTCCTCCCCGATGAACTAACAAAAACAAGTATCTGGAAAGTTCAAAACAGTCCGGCCGAAAGTAAACTAGGCGAATGGCTAAGATCCTTATGGAAAGGCAGATATTAATTTAACGTTTTGTACCACTACTTAATTCTAATATTTCAAGATTCTATTTATAAATATGTAAAAAAAATACTTAAACGAGAATAGCATGGTCTACGATTTGTAAACCATGCTATCTTCAAAAATAATCCATTCAACTATTTATTTACTGCTTAACGAGACTTCAATTCTATTGTTCTGTCCAAACAATTTGCCAGCAAATACTTTTAACGATTCGACAGATATTTGATCTATATATTGCTGATAATTCGTATCAAAATCAGTTAAATATCTGTAGCGATTATTCAATATATCTAAAACATATTCGTTTTTCTTCAAATCATCAGCGTGCTGTTTTGTAGTAAATTCTTTTGCTTTCTGAATATTTTCAGCGCTTGGACCTGTTTTTTGGATATCGCTGATTACCGAATTAATACCATTTACCAATTCAACTCTGCGATTGGGATCAGTATCGAACATTAACTGAATATTAAAATTATCTTCCGGCGTTTTTTCCAGTTCAGCTGCTACTCTTACACCATAAGTTCCACCTAGTTTTTCACGGATTTTATCGGTTAGTACGATGTCCAAAATTTGTTTCAAAGCGTCTAATTGTATTTTATTCTGGAGTGAATAATTTAATTTTCCTGAATATATCACAGCTGTAGTAGCTTTTGGAGTTTCCAGCGTACGAACAAAATTATTATCAAAAACACCTTTTCTTGCCGGCATCACTTTTGCGTTAAATGTACTTTTCCCAGATACAGAAGGCAAAGAAGCAATATATTGTTCTACCAAAGCCTTCAGTTCATCAGACTTCACATTACCAATAATCGTAAATACAAAACTACCTACATTTGCAAAGCTTTGTTTATATAATTTGAGCATTGTACCATAATCAGCCATTTCCAAATCGTTTGCATTGATAAAGCGTCCTCGTTGATTATTAGAATACATCGAACTCATAATGGAATCGGAAAATGCGACCATCGGATTGCTACCCAGATTAGACAAAATTCCTTTTGTTCTAGTTGCAAAAGATGCATAAGCTGTCGAGTCCTTACGAACATCTGTAAAGTTCAAATAAAGTAACTGCATGGCCGTTTCTAAGTCTTTAACGTTAGATTTTCCAGAAATCTCTTCATTATAATTATCCAAACTGAAATCCATACTTACATTTTTACCGGACAGCACTTTCTTCAAATCTGTTTTACTAAATTTACCCAAACCTCCTGCAGATAAGGCAGATTCTCCCATTATTGATTCAAATATCTTACCCAGCACTTTTATTTCGTGTACATATTTACTATCAATAACAGAGCTACCCCCTGGTGCAAAACCAGATATCAAGATTTCATCATCTTTGAAAGTAGTTGGTTTTACCACCACTTTTGCCCCATTTGAAAGTGTCCATACCGTAACCCCTTCATTTTGTTCTTCTTTCACTATCTTTCCCTTGGCAGGTAGAGTTGACATCAATGGCTCTTTAATAGCATTATCCACATAAGCAGTCAGTTTTTCACTATCAACTTTTTTAATTAGTGATTTAATATCGGCTTCAGACGAATATTTCTCTTTTTCGTTTCCCATAATAGCCACTATGCGATTCTTATCGGTAATCATTCCCTTTACCACCTTATTTATTCCTGCCAACGGAATGTAATTTACCACCTGTTGCATTGTATTGTATTTATCGGCAATACTTGGAATTGGTTCATCTTCAAGAAAATGATTTGTATATTGCCCTATAAAATAATCATTGCGCTGTTTATCGCGTTCTTTATACAGTTGTTCCTGTTTACTATTATAATCGGCTTTTGCACGTTCATATTCACCTTCAGTAAAGCCAAATTCTTTTACGCGGTTTGCTTCACGAATGATGGTTTCAATAGCCATGTTGGACGCATTGGGGTTACTTATCGCAAAGAGTTGCATAGCATCTTTGGTTTTTGATACCAGGTAAGAGCCACTACTAACCTGCGCATAAGCAAAAGGCGAATTTTCTTTTTGAATCATTTCCTGAAGACGGTTAGACAGCATTTTTTCAATCATACTGTTCATGAAATCGTAAACAAGATAATCCATAGTCTTCTTTTTATCCGCGGGGACGATGTCACGTTTAAAAAACACAAGAACATTTGTATTCGGATTTTCTTTGTCGGCTGCAATAGATACAATCGGCTCATCATTATTCGGAACCTGCGAATAAACACGTTCTGCAGGATTAACCGGTTTCATGACATCAGCAAACATATCTTTTATTTGTTGCTCTGTTTTATCTACATCCACATCTCCAACTATTATTATTCCTTGCAAATCAGGACGATACCATTTATGATAATAATCTCTTAATGCTGTTGGTTGAAAATTATCAACCACTTCCATTTTCCCAATAGGTAAACGATCGGCATATTTGCTTCCTTTATAAATTTCGGGCAACAAAATACCTAGCATACGCATGGACATATCTTGACGCGTACGCCATTCTTCGTGAATAACTTTCCGCTCTTTATCAATATCTTGATCACGAAGCAGTAAAAAACTAGACCAATCGTGTAAAATCATGAGACAAGAGTCCAAAGCTGCTTTTCTCGAAGTTGGCACTGCATTGATATTATAAATTGTATAATCAAAACTAGTTCCTGCATTCAGATTCTCTCCGAATTTAACCCCAATTGTTTCAAGATAAGGAATAATTCCTTTTCCAGTCTTGTCATTCGGAAAATTTTTAGTCCCATTAAAAGCCATGTGTTCAAGGAAATGAGCTAAACCACGTTGTGTATCTTCTTCCAACACAGAACCTACTTTTTGTACTATGTAAAAATTAGCCTGATGTTCAGGTAAATTATTTTTGCGGATATAGTAAGTTAATCCATTTTCTAACTTTCCAATTTTCACATCTTTGTCAATCGGAATCGGGGGCATTTGCTGCTGAGCTTGCAAACTGCTGATGGCAACAATAAATGCTGCAAAGAATAAATAAATACTTTTCATTTCTTGTTATTATTGGTTATTAATTATAGAATAATTCACTTTAAATCATGGATTATCACCCTCATCTTTAATCCATTCCAAAATATCTCCCGGCTGACAATCAAGCTCATGACAGATAGTTTCGAGTGTGGAAAAACGGATGGCTTTAGCTTTCCCGGTTTTTAAAACGGAAAGATTAGCAGGCGTAATACCCACTCGCTCAGAAAGTTCATTGAGTGAAATCTTCCGTCGAGCCATCATCACATCTAAATTTACTATTATTGGCATTTTTCAAATTTTCAAATTGTTAGTTCCTGCTCTTCTTTCAACTTTCGTCCCATTTTAAAAATAAAGGAAAAAAAAACAAAAACCATCCCGATAAGACACAACATAAACGCAGCTGAAGCTGTAAGAGTTCTAATTGAAAGAATGTTGATTAGCACATAAGAAATAACACCAATCCAATTAATAATACCTCCCAATATCATCATCAATTTTTCATTCTCTACAATAAAAATTCTTCCTTTTTTTGCACGTGACGTTAACGTAAAAAATAAAATGCAACAAAAAACAATGCCCCAGGTTTCAATTCCTTGTACCAAAACCTGCCATAATAATGTATCAGTATCATCTTTACCTAATTTATAGCAAAGATTGAAAATACCCAAAAATTCAGTAACACCGTAGAAGGCTGTAAAGACAGTAAAAATTGTGCAAAATTGTACTAATGATTTAATTTTCATATCTTATAGTTAAATAGTTAAATCCTGATCTTCTTTCATAATCATTACTCGCTTCATTACTATGACAACAATAAATAACAAAATGGCTATGAGCAAAAAATTATGGCCTAAATCAGGTGTCACAATATTATAATTAGCCAATTCTATTGTAGATTTATCAATGTAATAATTAGTAAGGTTATATCCTAATCTCACAACATAAAGCACTAAGTATAAAGCAGCTAAAGTTTTTGTTCGTTTACTGTTTTTTAATGTAAATATCTGATCTTTATAAAAGGAAATAATCAGTTTATAAAACAGGATAGGGATAATAAAAAAAGGTAAACTTCCAAAGAATACAATCACATTCAGCAAAATATTTAAAAGTAAATTTGGGTTTTCCGATTCATCATTAACATACATTTTTGTATAACTTACAGGAATCATTTTGCCTGATTTTAGATTAACAATAGAATCCGAATATAAAATATCTTTACTTTTTGGAACTAATTGAATGCGTTGTAACACTCTTGATCCTTTTGCTGAATTATCTACACCATCTGCTTCTATTTTATGTCTTTCCTTTACATTTCTAATTCCACCTTCCAAGCCAGCTTCAAAATAAGAATAAATCGTAAGTAGGTATATCACACCAGCCAAAATAGATAAAATTGCTAACGAAGTTTTCTTCTCATTGCCTTTCATAATTTCTCACATTATATAGTTAAATCCTGTTCTTCTTTGATTTTCGAACCCTTTGATACAATCTCTGCAAATAATAACACTACAAATCCAAGTAACAACCAGATTACATCCGTTGTTTCTCTCTGAATAATATAATCTGCAAAATCAAACATTGCCAGATTCATTAAACAAGTTATGTAATTTATCATAAAACCGACCACATATAACACTAATAATGAGACTCCGATACGATACATATATTTTACATTATTTTCATCAAATACTACCTCTAGAATCAATGACTTCATCAATCTAAAAAACTGAATAGGAATATATATACCTATAAAGAATAAGACCATAGCCAACACACACTGTATAATAAGATAGTAATCAGCATATTTCACAGAATTAGGTCCAACTGTGGCTCTTACTTGCACTTTATCATACCTTATATTTAATTTATTTCTCGTTCTAAGGTTCAATATTGAATCCGGAAAAGACAAATAACTCGCTTTGGCTTTTAAATCGACAAAATAGGTTTGACCTTTTAATGCCCTACTCTCATTAAAACCAAGTTTAAAATCATCCCACCCATCAACAATCGAACTTAAAAGTAATAAACAATATGTCAACATTGCGAAAGTAGATAATAATGTCAATTTTTTCTTTGCTGTATTCATCTTTCTTATTATTTAATTAACAGCAACAAAGATAATATTATTTTTTCGATAAACAATATATATTTATCGTTTATCGATAATTATATGTAAATATGTATATTTATATAAAAGATAAAAGGTATCAAACAATTCTAGAAAACGAATTTTATAGTTTATAGAAATTGAATTTGGTCACATTTTAAATCAATAAAAATCACATCAAACCAAGCGTACTTCTATAATATTCAACATTATAGAAGTTATCAAACATTGAAACAAGCACGAAAAAAGAGAATAACTCGTATAACTTTTATTGGATTGCAATGAATAAAATTAACAATAACACCAATCAACAGGAAATATAGAAAAAAGGTGTCTATCAGCATTCTCTCCGTTTGTTTTTGGAAGTACAATCTTCATGAACATTTAAACAATATTTCTCACATAAAGCACAAAGATTTCTAAAATTAAGATTGAAGGACATATCAAGCAAACCCTCTACAGCACAATACTGTAGAGGGTTTTCGTTTATATAAAGTCCACTCAATCATCTAAAAAAAAATAACATATTTATAAACAAGCATTCAACACTCATTCTTCATTTTCCATTTTATTTCACAAAAAAAGCCCCGACAACTTTTCAGTAATCGGGGCTTTAAAAACGGCGGCTATCTACTCTCCCACTTTGCAGCAGTACCATCGACGTGGACAGGCTTAACTTCTCTGTTCGGAATG